>Ga0209541_10005242_pt1 | contig 22682 bp, 26 predicted proteins | sample RifCSPlowO2_01_FD_184027 | JGI IMG/M metagenome (GOLD analysis project Ga0209541, IMG submission 184027) | Groundwater microbial communities from Rifle, Colorado - Rifle CSP2_plank lowO2_0.1 (SPAdes) (version 2) | ecosystem: Environmental > Aquatic > Deep subsurface > Groundwater | place...
GGAGGAAGCGGTGGCGGTGGAGGAGGGAGTAGTTTAAGTTTGAAAGGAAATAATACGCTTACTATTGATTTTAGATTAAATGCTAATTATACTCTGTATATCAAAGGCGAATATCATACAATCTCTGTAATGGATTTGGAAAGTTCTCGCGCTACACTTTTCTTTTATTCTAAAAAGCATATTCTCCCATTGGTATTGGGTGAGAAAACGTATCTAGATTTTGATGAGGATGGGATATATGATATTGTGTTTACGCTAATTAAAAGTTCTCCTCTGAAAGCAGTTGTGGCGTTTTCTTATGTACAAATTGAGAAAGATGGTGCGTATAACTTGGTTGAGCTTACACCTCTTGAAAAAGGTGATTATGTTTCTGAAATAAATTCTAGCTTTAAATCTGAGGGGGGGGATGATATTGCTCATCCTGTTTTTTGGGGTGATGTTTCTGTAGAAGAAGGTGGTGAGATTTTAGAAAAATCATTTTTTAATTTAGTTTTAAAAAATGTAGTTTTGTTTAAAAACTATATTATTGCTGTTGTGGTTGTTGTAATTGTTTTATGTTTACTTCGATTTGTTATTTTTAAACCGAAGCGTGTTAAGAAGAAGTGATGTTTTGTTTTTCCTACTATTTTATATAGTTGTTTTGTTTTCTTTTCTCTATGAATGGCGGACTAAAATTATTTCGTGTGGCGGGGATTGATATTAATCTGCATCTGTCATGGTGGTTTGTGTTTGTGTTTTTGAGCTGGAGTTTAGCGACTACTTACTTCCCTTCTCAGTTTGCAGGGTATTCTACTCTGATGTATTGGGTGATGGGGGTAATTGCGGCGGTGTTGTTATTTGTGTCGGTGTTATTGCATGAGCTTTCGCATTCATTTGTGGCGCTGGCAAAGAAGATTGAAGTGAAGAGTATTACGTTATTCTTTTTTGGGGGGGTTGCGGGGATTGAAAAAGAAGATATGAAGCCGCAGGATGAGTTTCAGATGGCGATTGCAGGGCCGTTATTTTCGCTTGCGTTAGGTGGATTGTGTTATGTGATGTTTCTGTATGTGGTTTCCGGGTTTTGGTTGCCGATCTTTTCGTATCTGTATCAGTTGAATATTACGCTTGCGGTTTTTAATATGGTGCCGGCGTTTCCTCTCGATGGTGGTCGAGCGTTTCGAGCGTTATTATATGGACATTATAATGATTTACGAAAAGCGACGAAAATTGCGGCGATGTGTGGGAAAGGGTTTGCGGTGTTTTTGATTATGTTAGGGTTGTTTAGTTTCTTTTCAAAAATTGGTGGGGGGTTATGGTTTGTGTTTTTAGGGGGATTTTTGTATTTTATTGCGGGGCTGAGTTATGAACAAGTGGCGGTTAGGCAGGTGTTGATGAATGTGGGTGTGAAAGAGATTATGATGCCACGATTGCAGGTGGTTGATGGGGAAATGAAGTTTGGGGATTTTTTTAAGAAGTATGGTAATTCTTCTGAGGATGTTTTTTTGGTACGTTCAGGGGATTTTGTGGGGGTGTTGCAGGTGGATTCTGTGCAACCAATTCCTCTTGAAATGCGGGAGATGGTACGGTTGAAGCAGTTGGCGAGGTTGGTTGTTGAATTACAGGGAGTGCGTTTAACGGATATGGTTTATACAGCGTGGGTGGGGTTGCAGAAGCAGCAAATAGAGGTGCTGCCGGTGTATGCTATGAATGGGAAGAAGATAGTTGGGTGGGTGACACGACGAGCGGTGATGCGTTGTTTACAGATGCAGAATAAGTTTGGAATGGTTGATGGTGAGAAAAGGAGTGGGTGGGAAGAGTACGTTTAACAATACAAAGATGAAAGTGAAAGATATAAAATTGAAAAATAAAAAAAAAGATATTTGATTTTTCTTAATTAACCCATTTATGCCGTTTTATCTGTTTGCTTTTGAGATAGTTGAGGTACTGCAGGTCGGTTGTGTCTAGCGTTTCTAGATGGTGGGTGTAGTCGTTTTGGCTGGTGCGGGTGTAGATGTCGGTTGGTTTTAGATGTCTCATATTTTCACCTCAATTGGTTGTTTACTCTTTTTTGTTGTTTGAGTATTATTTCTTTATGTTTAAATACCATATGAATGGAAGCTCGAGAGGTGTGTTTGCGAGAGGACTTCTTGGCTGTGCCTCCACAAGTTTTTTAAAGAGTGTTTTTGTTCTTATCACTTAATGGCTAGTCTACACCAACTGATGTATCTATTACAGGGAACAGATGTCTATATGGATATTGTGGGTGTGTTAGTATTGCTGTTTGTAGGGATTTTTAGCTGGAAGTGTTATAAGATTGATCATAAAGAAAAGAATAAGAAGTATTTTTATCTGGCGCTGGCGTTTTGGGTTTTAGCAGTTGGGTTTTTGTTTAAGATTCTGACTAATTTTACGATTTATTATACGACGCTTAAAACGCAGCAGATTGGGATGATGGTGGTTACGTATACGTTTGTGAATGAGTCGCAGGTGTTGTTTAACATTGGGATGCTTATGTATCGGATTTTGACGTTACTTGGGTTATATTTCTTATATTCGTTGTATTATCCAATCAAAGATAAAGCGACGGTATTTTTGAATGTATTTTTTATTGTAGTTACGGCGTATTTCTTACGTTCGGCGTTTCATATATTTCATCTCACAACGTTTTTGTTCTTTTTGTTTATTACCTACTATTATTATAAAAATTATTGCAAGACAAAAGATTGTTTAGGGAAGTATTTATTTGTTAGTTTTATTGTGTTGAGTTTGAGTCAGTTGATTTTGATGTTGTATGAGATTCATCCGTTGTTTTATACTTTAGGTGAGATTGTGCAGCTAATTGGGTATTTAGGGTTGGCGGTGACTTTTTTTATGGTGCGAGGATATGGCAAGAAAACGATCAAGAACTGATATCATTGGGGACATGCTTGAGGTGATTCAAACTAAGAGAGGTACGATCAAGCAGACGCATCTGATGTATAAATCGAATTTATCGTATGGGCAATTGACGTCGTATCTTGAGGAGTTGGTTGAGAAGCATTTTGTGGAAAAGATGGATAAAGGAAGTAATGTGTATGTGATTCTAACGGATAAAGGGAGTGAATTTTTGCAGAAGTTTCGAGAGATGAAGCAGTTTGAGAAGACGTTTGGGTTGTGAAAAAGATTAGTCAAAGAAAAATTTATATACTCTTTGATATTACTTTTAATTATGGCTGTTCCTAAAAATAAAAATGATAAAGAGTTTTATCAGATTATAAAAAAACAAGCAGAACTTGATAATGATAGTTCGATATATGTTTTCTTATTTCCAAATGATCATTTTTCTTTTCGAAGCTTTTTGATTGGGGCATTAATTACAAGTGTGATTGGTTTTTGGTTATTCCCAATTGCTTTGGTTTCTTTGTATTCTAATGCGGTTTTATTTTTTAATTTTATCCCCCAATTGATTGTTAAAATTATTCTTTCTATTTTAATCAGTTTTTTTCTTTCACTTTTGGTAGTATTTTTTTGTTTACTTTGGAGAAAGCTTTATTATTGGGCTAAGTTAACTAAAATATAATTCTGATTTTATTTCTGAATAAACTCTACATTTTCTTTGTGTAATTAATTTTTTTTGGTTTGTAGTGTACTATTTTGTTCTCACTATTATACTATTCAAATACTTGCGACTAAGAGTTGATCAAGTGATTCTAAATCTGCTAATCTTCCTGCAATTCTACTGCTGGTTTGGTCGAGTGCGAGTAATTCTGTTTTGTATCTTGTTGCATGATTTGCAAGTAGATTTCGAGCATCGGAAAATAGAGGTGTAGTTGTAGCTAAAGCGCGGAAATGTTGAATTTGTGTACTCAGCGCGTCATCTATTTTGTTTGCTTCTAAAACTAATCTTTCTAGGTTTTGTTTGTCACTTTCAATTTGGTGCTGGACGTTTAATTCTAAACGGTGTATATCGTATGATAAGCGTTTGCGTAGTGCGGTCCAGGTTTTCATTTTGCCGGGAAGTCTGACAATGATATCTTCGCGTTTGGAATCTACATATGGTTTGAATTGAACTAGATCTACCAATCCATTTACGTCTCTTGTCATGGCATAGGCGAGGCTGCTAAATGGTTTTTGGAGGATGATGGGAACATGTGGTTCAACGCTTGCTAATTGGGCGGTAAAGGCTGATGCCAAATATAAATCAATCGCGTTTGAACCGACTACAGCGTCAAATACGGCTTGGGCGTGATTGCGGTAGCCAGCGTACATTGTTGAGATTTTTGAGAGGTCTTCATCGAGTCGACCTTGGCTGACCCATTTGTTGCGATGGTGGCGTTCAAGATAGACACGTTTGGCGTTGAGGAAATCTGAGTTCTCTGGGTCTTTAGCTGGGTCTTTAGGCTTTGTTTTAACCAGAAAGTCTTGTGCTTCTTGGTCCATATCCATGAATCCGGTTCGTTCGTGTTGGCGTAAGGCGGTGAGAAATTGGTGCAATTGGGCTGGGTTCATAGTTGCTTGGGCTAAGCGTACAGTTCGATACAATGTTTGGTGATGTTTTATTATGCCCGTTTCATCCATTTGTGCATCTGGGATGAATTTTTCGGCGTATAATTTTAATGCGATGTAAGGTATCCAGTCGTGATGCTCTTTAGCCGTATCTGAACTAATGAACATCATGTCACCTATATAGGCGCCAAATTTTTCTTGTTGGTCGATATATTTTAACAGGGAAGGCGGGGTTAAGACGTATTGGATATGTTGGTCTTGGTCACCTACTTTAAAATCCATATTTATTTTGGGCTGGCTTTGCCAGTAATCGAGAAGTTCGTAGAACTTGCCCATCTGATTTTGTTCAAGTTTTTGATATTGCTTTCCGTTTAAGCTTAGTACATGTTGTAATTGTAATCCGATCATTTTTTTTTAGGTAAAATCATTCTGATTTATAAATCTTTCGTCATTTTTAAGTGGTATTTGATAAGTTGTCTTTTTGTTGGTGGTTTTCTTTTTTTATAGGCGTATACATTGAGTTGGTACTTTCATTTTTTCTTGGTTTGTGATATATTCACGTTCGGGGCAATTTACGGTGAAGCAGAAGTTATTTTGATATCCAATAATCAATGGTTTTTGTTGTTGTTGTGCGGTATGAATGGCGTGTGAGATGTGGTAGCTTGTGACAACATCTTCGGGGAAGATGGGGCTTTGGTAGCCATCGCAGACGAAATCGCAGAGGTAGAGTATTGCGTCGATTGATTTTTCTTTGAGGAATCTTTGGATTGGATTTTGTAGTTTTGCTGTTTTTTCTTTTTCTATTTCAAGATCATAATCAGTAAATGATTGGCCGGAGTGTGAGGGTGCTCTTGTAATTAGAATATTTTCTTTGCCGTATATCTGCTCTATTTTTTGGATGATGTTGTCATATGGGGAACGATGTGATTGATGGATGTAGAGTGTTTTTAGGTCTTTAGGAAGAGCGTTGAAAAAAGATTGTTCGCGCCAGTTCATTTGTGCTATTTGTGCTTGTTGCATTTGTCTTCCTGTTGCTTCTAGTTGAGCGATTGCTTGTGCAACTTCTTCTGGATTTTTTAAATCGGTCATGGATGTTCTCCTAATTGTCTTAATCTTTCGATTAAGTCTTCGGAACCTTTCATGGTTTCTGTTTTGATGGCAAAGTATACTTCGATGCCAGATTTGTCTAATTCGTGGTAGCGTTTTTCGTGTTCTCCGTAGCCGGGGATGAGGTAGTAGAATAATGGTATAGTACTATGTTTATGGATGGCTTTGGCGAGACCATCGTCTTGAGGGGTTGCGCCATACATTAAGATGTAGTCTATGTTGTCTTGTTTGATAAGAGTTGGGTTAAATTGATCTGATTGGTAGATTTGTGTTTCGATATTTTCAGGAGGGGGTAATTTGCAGAGCATTTCAAATGTTTTAGCAAGCGGGCTGCTTTCTGTTGATGTATTGATGATGCCGATTTTCATTGTGGTTTTGTGTTATTAATTTTTTTACTTTTTTTTGGCTTATTTTTTATTTTGAGTTATTCATTAATACATTCAATACTCTCATCCAGTCTTTGGCACCGTTTTCGAGGAAGGGGGCGTGGAAGATGCCGAGTACTGAGTTGTTGATTTTGTAGAGAGAGGATTGTGCGGATTGGTCACTCCAATAGGCGCTGCTTAAATTATCAATGCAGGCGGACATGGGGTGGTCGTGGTGATTGATGTCTGTTACGATGGCGATGTAGGGGACGTTTTGTTTTGCGGCTAATAGTGCTAATGGGAAGCCGTAGGGTAATTGGTCGAAGATGTATTCCATGCCTTTGGGACTCATGGTGTCTCTTGAGCCTTTTGGCATCATTAAGTCGGTTAAGATGATGTCAAATGGTTTGTTTATTGAGGTGAGTAGTTGTTTTGCTTGTTCGTAGTTGTGAGCGAGGGTGAACGCGTAATTTGAGTGTTGGTTAAGGAATTGATCGTCGGCGCTGTCTTGATGCAGCGGTGTATCTTCGATGACGAGGATGTCAAGTGGTTTGGTTGGGGTTGGTTGTGTCATGTTGTATTCTCTTTTGTTATATTTTTTGATTATTTTTTTGTTTTCTTATTCTTTTTTTCTTCTAACAATATTTTTCCTGCTCGCTCTATTTCTTTTGTAACTTTACTTGCGGCAAGATCACGTACGTCTTGAGGGAATTTTTCGTTTTGAGCAAGATAATATAAACCATTACAATCATAAGCATATTTGTTATTAATTAGGTGAATACCGGCAAGTGTGCGTATTTCAAGAGGACAAATTTCACTTGTAGCAAGATTGTATAATTTATCATTATTGTCATAGGCATATTTTGTGGTGTATTGTGTATATGCGTTCATTGCGGCTTGTGGAATACTTTCTTTGGCTTTTTGTACCACTTCGGGAAGATATGTGCCTTGTTCTTTGCCATAACTATCTTTTATTACTTTATTTTGAACCATGTAGGATAATGAGTCGTATGCTCCCTTTTGTATATGTTCTTCGATCAGATATTTGCCTGCGCGAATGCGTGCTGTTGTGGGTGCTTTACTATCGCGAGCAATCCCTTCAAGAGTATGAGCATTACGGTCTTGAGGATTTTTAACGATGAGTTCAATGGCACTCATGGCTGCGGCTTCGATATTTTTGTTGGCGAGTTCTTGTACTTTTTGCGGAAATTTATCATAATGTTGGCGAGCTTCAATGATACTTTGTAGAGAATCGTAATAGCCTTTTTCCACAAGATGGTTGATGTGATGTTCCCCTGCTAGTTGACGTGTTTGTGACAAGTATTCATCACTCTGAGATATACCCTCAAGACTGAATGGGAGATTGTATGGATTCTCTTTATATTTTAGGTATTCTTCAATTAATTTTTCTCCTGCTATTTTACGTATTTGTTGATTGGAATGTCTTTTTGCTAGTATGATTAATGTGTTTGGACTTAATTGTGTCATGGTTGATTTTCTCTTTGTTCTTTATTGTTGGTTTTCTATTTCTAAGCGTAATCCTACGTAGTCAAATAGTTGATCCATTGGGTGGTCTTGCGGAGGGCGGATTCCTGTTTGCCAGATTGGTGTGATTTTAAGTGCTTCTGTGAGGTAGGGTGTTATGAGAATTGGTGCTGCAATATTTTTATTGAGGGAGTTTACTGCGTTTCTTATTTTTTGTTCTTCGCGTTCTAGAATTGATTCAAGTAGTTGGTCGTTTGTGAGGAAGGCTTTGACGGTATCTATGTCTTTTGGGATGTCGAATGAGTAGCCGGCGTCTTCGGGTTTGATGTTTGTGTAGCCGGAGGGTTTGCCATAAAAGATGCTGTATCTTGCGATGAGTGCGCCGGAACTTTTTAGTCTGAATACATTTTGCTCGGTATCTTCTGTACATCCTGCAATCATGAGATGGCAGTCTTCTGGTCGTTCTGTTTGATGGTCGTTTCCGTTTTCTAAATGTAAAAGATATTTATTCGTTTCAAGAAATTTGGTGTTGTGGAAGTTAGCTGGGTTGTAACCATATTTTTGCATTTGTTTTTCTAATTCTTGTTGGTCTGTTTCAAATGTTTCTGCGCTTTTGTAGAGGTAGGGTGTGCAGAGCGCTATTTTTATTTCTGGTTTTGATGTATCTTGCGATGTGTTTTGCGATGTATTTTGTGTGGTTGGTGTTGTCATATGTTAGTAGAATTAGATGGTTGTATTTAAAGAGCGGATGGTTATTTTTACTTAAAAACTAGGAAAATTTATAAATATACTTAGTTTTATAGTAAGAATGGATAAGATTGATTTGAAAATACTGCGAAAACTGGATGAAGATGCCCGTGTTTCGCTGACAAAAATGGCACGAGAGCTGCGTTTATCTGTGCAGGTGGTGGAGTATCGACTTGAGCGGATGAGAGAAGAGGGAGTGTTATTAGGTTCGAGGGCGGTGATTGATAATGCAAAATGGGGGTATCGTTATTACAAGATTTTATTGAAGTTTGTTGCGCTGGGGAGAGAACAAGAGGTGGCGTGGAAGAAGTGGGTGAGGGGGAGAGGTGAAGTTATTTGGTTTGGGATGTGTGAGGGTGAATGGAGTGCGATGGTGAGTGTGCGGGTTAAGAATTTTACAGAATTGTCTGATTTTGAGTATGATCTGTTGGTTGAATTTGGGGCGTTGATATTACAAAAAGAGTGGTTAACGGTTGCGGTGTCGCATCGCTTTAATCGGAAGTTTTTATATGACTTAGGGAAGTTTGTATATGAGTTGAGGCATGATTTTTTTACGCCGGCAGAATATGTGGATGAGAAAGATCAAGTGTTGTTAACGGAGCTGGCGAAAGATGGGAGAGTGCGTTTAACGCAGTTGGCGGAGAAAGTATATCTGAGTGCAGAAGCGGTTGGGGTGCGGCTGCGTACGTTAGTTTCGCGCAATATTATTATGGCGTATCGACCTAAAATTAATTATACAAAGTTTGGGCTGCAAAATTATGAGTTGTTTTTGGCGACGAAAAATCCAGAGCAGAGAGAAAAAATTATGGAATATTACCGGCAGCATGCACGAGGAGATACGATTATGGAGCTCGTTGGCAGGTATGATCTGCAGGTGACGCTGTTACTTGGCAGTGCGGGGGAGTTTCGAGAGGTACTTGCGGATTTTCGAGATAGATTTGGAGGCGAAGTTATGGAGTATCATCCGCTGACGATGTATCAGGAGTTTTTTGAAGGGAAGAAAGGGAAGAGGTGAAATAATTTTCTTTTTTCTTCCTCTTTTAAAACACCATGGGTATATGCGTTTCCGATGGTGTGTTTGGTAAAGAGCAATAATCGATTTTTGGAGCAGGGGGTTGGTTGTGTTTTGTTTGGGCGGCGGTAAGATGGAAGAGAGCGGTGTTTTTTTCTTCTTCTGAAATGAAGCCGTTGGATTTGAGAAGATCAAGTTTTTGTTTGTAGATGTCAAATGTGTCGGAGATTGTGCTAAAGATTTCAGGGGAGGTTTTGATTGTAGCAATATAGGTCGCGATGTCTTCGTCTAATGATTTGCCGCCGTAATGGGCGATGTAGCCCAAATGTGCGCCGGTTCTGCCGTCGTTGTAGCTGAGGACGTCAATGACGTCGCGTTTTTGTTTTGTGATGACGTCGTTATATGGGCCGTTGGTGAAGTTCCAGGCGGTTGTGAACATATAATATGCCCAAGAATTTTTTTGTTTGAGGCTTTCAAGATGGAAATGGGAGAATTCGTGATAGATGACGCCTTCGCTGAGAATTGAACCTGAGAAGAGACGGAGTTGGCCTTGAGTTGGGAATGAGAGACCGATATAGTCAACTTCTTGTTTTTTATGTGCAGGGAAGATAACTATTTCTTTGATGTTGAGGTCGCTGAGAGATTGTTTTGTTGTGCGGTGGTATTCTGCACTTGCGGTGACGATGGCGGCGAGATCTTGTGCGGTTGGTTCGCCGATGATGTTGAGTTGGAGTTGTGCTGCGGTTGTTTGAATGGGATTTTGTGGTGATAGAAAAGGTGGTTTTTGTTGTTGGTATTCGTCAACTAAATAAGCTAAGTGGTCTTCGCCAGGGCGACAGGCGGGGAGGGTTTGAGAAGATGAGGGTGTTGTAGAGTTGGAGGATGCGAAGATGGGGTCGGGTTTAAAGTATTCGATATTTTTGCCACCAATATACGAGAGAAGTAGGATGGAGAGGACTTTAGGTGTGAAAAGTCGTTTCATGTTCTTTATTTTGAATGGGAGAATTGGGTTTTAAAGGTTGTGACATATTTGGTGTATGTAAATGGGGATGTGACATTTTTTTGGTGTTTTGTTGTTGATGATATTTTCTGAAGAGCAAGACATAAAAATAAACTGTGTTTTTGGTTATATTATGAGTAAAGATCTGATTATTGAACAATTACAGAAGTTGAGCGGGCATTCACTTGTAGAGTTAACGACGCGGGGGAATACGGCGATTAGTGCGGCATTGTCTGTGGTTGTTTCTAGTGGTGGTTTTGGGAAGAAAGTGTTAATTCCGGCAGAGGGGGGATGGTTGACGTATAAGACGATTCCGAAAAAATTGGGGCTTGAGATTGTTGAGGTTCGGTGTTGTGATGCGGTGCTTGATTTGGGTGAATTACATCGATTACTTGAGACCAAAGAGTTTGGAGCGTTATTATATCAGAATCCGGCGGGGTATTTTGCAAAGCAACCGATGCGAGAAATTTATGAGTTGTGTTCGTTGCATAATTGTATTGTGGTGCTTGATGTTTCTGGGGGGATTGGTACAGAGTTATGTTCTGGAGAGTTTGCGGATATTATTGTGGGGAGTTTTGGGACGTGGAAGTTGGTTGAAGCGAAAGGGGGAGGGTTTGTATCTACTTCGAATAAAAAGTTGTTTGAGGTGATGTGTGAGAAAGGAATTGAGCGATTAGAGGATGCTGGGCAGATGGATGTGATTTATACTGAGTTGGGGAAGTTGGCGGGAAGGATTGAGATGTTACTTGGGTTTCGGCAGAAAGTGGTTGATGATTTAATTGATTTGAAGCTAGATGTTGTACATGCTGATGCTGTTATTGGGTTTGTGGTGGTTGTGCGGTTTAATTCGGAATATGAGAAAGATAAGATTGTTGATTATTGCAATGCTTCGGGATGGGAATATACGGAGTGTCCGAGATATATACGGTTGAATCAGCCGGCGATTTCGATTGAATTGAAAAGGAAGGAGTGAAGTTTAGGAAAATTGAGTGCGTTTAACGATTGATTATATTGTTTAACTGTTTTTGCTTAAAATCTTTGAATTTTATGGTAATTGAATCTATTCCTAGAAATCGCAACTTATAAATATCTATTTTGTTTTCTTGGTGGTATGGCGCGATCTTTAATAGAAGTGAAATTGCTTGAGGATGTGCTCTCTGATTTTTCTGATGCGAGATGTTTTCGAGGGACTTATTCCTCTCGAGAGTTGCTGGAGCTGCGGTTGCATTATTTGAATGGGTTAATGGGTAATGATGTGTATAAAGAGAAAGGAAAGTTGTTAGGGGGATTGCTGCAGGGGAGATTTTTTAATGAGTATTTTGGGCGGGTTGAGTATCAGGGCAAATATAAAGTGTGTGAGGATGGGATTTATGGGTGGAAAGAGGGGAAATATAGTGTGAAAGTTGCGGAGGTGCGGGAGGGGAGGTAGGCTGTATCTTTTTATAGAAGTCCAACTAATTCAATTGGGTTACAGTTGGACTTCTAATGATGACTCGAGTCATCATATACGTAAATTGCAACTTCGCAATTTCCGATAATGATAACTGCAGTTATCATATAATGAAATTACAACAAGGTAATTTCATATAATAAGCAATCCAACTTTTCGATATCGAATTATCAATTTGGATTGCTATATAAGTGAGTTGTTATCTAACTCAAATATCAAAATCGAAATGTTTATAACCAACATCTTACTTTACTGTTCTAAAATAATTAAAGAGAGGTAATGACTATGGCTACTACTAATTTTATAAAGAAGATTTTTGATAAAAATATAACTGAGGAAGTACATAATGCGTTTACGCGGTATAGTTTAGGGGAGTTTGTGAAGGAACCGTTTACGGTGAAGTTAAAGAAAGATATTACAGTGCAAGGGGGTTTTGAGTTTCTTAATTTTTTTCAGAAGTTTGTGGCGGAGAATGTGAAAGGGGATGTTACGGTTAGCGGAACGATTGAAACGGTGAGGGATTTGTCTGCGACGTTACAAAAATTAGGTGTGGATTTTGAAAATGCACGTCGATTTGGCAAGCCAGGGAGTAAATTTGTGTTGAGTTCGCAGAAGTTGAACAAAGCGACGTTTCAGAAGTTGATTTTGGAGTTGTTTAGCGAATATTTATTGTTTAATGTTTCTTTTGATGGGGGGGAGTTGAAAGTGAAAAAGCAGACAACGCCAAAGTTGGGGTCGCCGACCGAGAAGTTTGTGACGTTAAAGCTGCCAAAAGATTGGCTTGCTGTTTTGAAGCAGGATTATTTGTTTGATGTTGATTCCAAAGATTTTTCTGAACTAACGGTGGATCAGACGTATTATGTTGAGGATATTGATGTTGATGAGAAATTGCTTGGAAAAGATGCGGATGCGGCGCGAAAGAAGGCGCTGCGAAAAGGTGAGATTTCACGAAAAGTTACAGTTGATGGGAAAGTTGTGAAAGAGTATAAGTTTAAGTTTACGGTGTAGAGAATTTGTTGGTTATTTTTACTATTTTCTAATATTATTTTTTACTTTGGCTGCTGTTGTAGTGGAGAAGCTGTTTGGGAATTTGATGGTGTAGGTGCTGGTTGTGTTGTTGTTTGTGGGGTAGGTGAGGTAGTGGATGGAACAGGTGTTGCTGATTGTGTTTGCGGTGCTGTTGGTGTAACTGGTGAAGCTGTTTGTTCTAGGGGTGTTTCAAATGTTGCGGCTTGGTTCATTTTTTCTTTGATTTTTTCTAAAAAGAGGACAATTCCAAATATAATTGCCATTGATGCGCCGATGCCAATTAGTCCAGAGGTTTGTTTGGCATCAAAGACGCCGAACAGAAGGTAGAAGAATAGGCCCATTAATGCTAGTTGGATGATTAAAATAACTTTTGAATTCATTTTGGGTGGTTAATTTGTTTTTGTTTATATGTTTTTCTTTTTTTTGCTGTATCTTGGTTGTATTTTTTAGTTGTTAGGGGTATTTTTGTTATCTTCTACCTATAAATTCAATTTTTGAAAGAGGAATATTTATATAGTTCGATTTGTCTTTGTTTTTTTGATGTATAGGCGATTGGTTTGGTGGATGTGTATTATTTTTGTTGTGATTCTTTCTGTTAGTTTAGTTGTTGCGGCGGGAGGAGGTGGGGGTGGTTCTGGCGGCGGGGGTGGAGGTTTAAGTAGTAGTTCATCTGGTTCATCAAGCGGAAGTTCTGGTGGTGGCAGTGGAACGTTTTTATATGGTTTGAAGTGTGATTCTACAGGACAATTGCAGTTTTTTCAAAAGCCGATATTAAATCCTGTTCAAGTTGTTTCTAAGAATAGTGGGGTGCTGATGACTGTTGCGGGAAAGTGGGAGGGGACGACTTTTACATCTGAGGAAGCGATTTTTCGTGAGGAAGGGGAATATGAAGTGCTTGATGCCCAGAATGGAAATAAAACAGTTACGTGTCCGGGGTTTACGTTCAGTTGTAAAATTGTGAATTTAAATGTGGAGAAGTGTGTGCGCAAGGGAAATAGGTGGGAAGTGTATTTTACTGCGGATAATGTGAATATTGATGATTTAAAATTTGAGTTTGAGCGCAAAAATAAAGGAAAAAAAGCGGGTTTGTTGTCGTATGCGAAAAATAGTCATTCTGTGGAGTTAAAGAGTTTGAAGTGGCGTTCATTAACGCCTCAAGGCAGACATGTTTTAGAAGTGGATTTTTGGGATGATTTAGAGATGGTGCAAGTGTCGCATCCGGGTTGTGTAGGGCAGCATTATGTTTATAGTAAAGCGAAATGTGTTGCGGAAGAAGAAGTGGTTATGGAGAAAGAGAAGAAAGGAAAAGAGTTGAAATGCGGTGGGTATTTAGGTATTGAGGATAGGGTTACGTGTCGATTGAAGTTGACTGATGAGGAACGTAATGAATATCAAAATTTTTATCCTGAAGAATGTATGGTGCGAAAAGATAAAGAGAAGTGTTTGAATGTGTATGAAGCGGTGCAGCCGTGCTGGGAGAAAGAGAATGGGAAAGAACGTATCGATTGTGTGAAAGATGCGGTGAATGTTGGAGATGTTGCAGCGGAGAGAGCGAAGTGTGCAGTTTTAAGTACAGATATGCAGGAGGATTGTGTATTACGTTTGCGGGAGAAAGTGTATGGGGTTGTGAAATTTCGATTATATAATTTAGAAGAGGAAGCAGAGGAACTGCTTGAGAAAGGATATTTATCATTTGAAGATGTGCGTGATTTTGTGGTTAAGATGGAATTGAAGAAGAGTGCGTTTAACGCGGCGCAGACGAAAAAAGAAAGAGTAAAAGTGTTGTTAGATGCGCGTGAGGATTGGAAAGAATTGAGGGGACGGGTGAAACAATGAAATTAGTTACAGTTATGGGTGTTCTTGCTATTTTAGGGTTACTTTCATTAGTGTTAGGCTGTGCTGAGGAGAAGCCTGAGAGCGAATTAGTAATTGTGGGTGAATCTGTGGATGATGATGTCAATGTGATAGATGTTGTTATTCCGGATGATGGGTTGGATAGCGCAATTGAAGAATTGGAGGAGCTTGAAGGGAATAGTTCGTGATTAGTTGTTTTAATTGTGTTATATAGACTTATATAATAAACTTGGAGGGGAATATAATGGAAAAAAAAGAAAATAAATGTATTTTAGAAAAATGGTTGAGTCCGTATGCGGATTGGGGGTTAGTGTTTCTACGGTTAGGGGTAGGAATTGTGTTTTTAGTGCATGGGATACAGAAGTTGATGGGTATTGCTATGGTGAGCGGCTTTTTTGGCCAAGTGGGAATTCCAGCAGCAGGTTTTTTTGCGTGGGTGGTTGCTGTTGTTGAAGCGGTTGGGGGGTTAGCGTTAATTCTTGGCTTTGGTGCGCGATATGCGGGGTTGCTGTTAGGTGTTGTGATGGTGGTTGCAATTGCTAAAGTGCATTTGGCGAATGGATTTTTTGCGCCTAATGGGTATGAATATCCATTTACATTACTTGCAGCGAGCTTGACGTTTTTGTTTGCAGGCTCGGGGAAGAAGTTGAGTTTGGAGCAGAAGTTGTGTAAGAAAGAGTGTTAGGTGATTTATTTTTTTATTTTTGTTTTTTATTTTCTTTTATCGTAATGTTTTTATAGGGTAGGAGTATTCTATCGATTTATGAAGAAGAGTGTTGTGAAGAAAAAAGTAGTATCTGTTAAACAGAAGAAAGTTTTGAAGAAAATTGTAAAAAAAGCTGTGTCAACATCAATGAAGAAAGTTGTGAAGAAAGTTATTGCTCCTGCAACAAAAACTGTAGCTAAAACTGTTGGCAAGAAAAATATACCTGAAGTTGCTGATAAGAACCACAAAAGTGTTTCTCCAACAATTAGTTCTTCGAGTTCTTTAGTGATTACGGCTGCATTACCGTATGCGAATGGGGCGATTCATATTGGGCATTTGCTTGAGTATATTCAAGCGGATATGTATGCGCGGTTTTGGCGGTTGCTGAATCGAGATGTGTTGTATATTTGCGCTTCTGATATGCATGGAACGCCAATTGAAGTGAATGCGGCAAAAGAGGGAATGAAGCCTGAGGTGTTTGTTGAGAAATATTGGCGTGAACATCAAGCGGATTTTAAGACTTTTTTAATTCAATTCGATGAATATTATAAAACGCATTCGCCAGAGAATAAAGAGTTGGCGGAGATGTTTTATACGGTTCTTAAGAAGAAAGGGTTTATCTATCACAAGAAAATGGCGGTGATGTTTTGTGATAATTGTAATCGGTCGTTACCAGATAGATTTGTGAAAGGAGGATGTTCGAAATGTCAGGCTGCAGATCAATATGGTGATGTATGTGAATCATGTGGGAGTGTGCTTAAGTCGTTTGATTTGATTAAGCCGTATTGTGTGATTTGTAAACATGCACCGGTGCGCAAAGAGAAAGAACATTATTTTTTTAAGTTGAGTGCGTTTAACGCGCAATTGCAGGCGTGGTTATTGAGTAGTAGCGGGTTGCAGTCAGAGGTGAAGAATTGGTTGCAGGAGTGGATGGATAAAGGTCTTGAAGATTGGTGTATTTCGCGTGAAGCGCCGTATTTTGGGTTTGAGATTCCAGGATGCAGGGAAGAGATTGGGGAAGTGCGGTATTTTTATGTATGGTTAGATGCGCCAATTGGATATATTTCGGCAACCAAGCATTATTGTGAAAAGCGGTTTGGTGTTTTGGAAGGTGGGAAGAGGTGGGAGAAGTATTGGTACAAGGGTGATATTCAACATTTTATCGGTAAAGATATTGCGTATTTTCATTTTTTATTTTGGCCAGCGATGCTGATGGCAATGGGGATTAGTATGCCGAATTTAACAGTGCATGGATTTATTACGGTGAATGGGCAGAAGATGAGCAAGAGTCGAGGGACGTTTTTTACGGCGCGTGATTTTGCGGCGTTATACCCAGTGGAAGGATTGCGGTTTTATTATGCGTCGCATCTGGATCGCAAGTTGGTTGATGTGGATTTGAATTTTGAGGAATTGAAAGCGGTGAATAATAATGTATTGATGGGCAGCTTAGGGAATTTTTGTTATCGGGTGCTGACGTTTGCGGTGAAAAATTATGGTGAAGTGGCTGAGGTTGCAGAGGAGAAAGCGTTAAATGCACTTGTGAATGGGTTAGTTGCTGATATTGAAAAAGCGTATATTGCGCAGGATTTTAAATTGGCGGTGCGTGGGATATTACAGATTGCGGATGTGGGGAATAGTTATTTTCAGCAGTCGGAAGTGTGGAAGAATAAAGATGCTGTTGAGTCTAAACGAAAAGTTGGGTGGTGTGTGAATTTAGCGCGAGTGTTGAGTGTTGTGAGTAGTCCGATATTGCCGGAGTTTAGTTTGAAGATACAACATGTATTTGGAGATGAGGTGTTATTGTGGAGAGATGTTTCATTTGGGTGGCGAGGGAAACTGGGAGAAGTGCCGTTGCTTGTGAAGAAAATTGAACTTGTTGAAGAGAAAGCGCAATTTCCATTGCGAATGATGGTTGGAGAAATTACGAGTGTTAGAAATCATCCGAATGCAGATAGTTTGTATTTGTTATCGGTTGATTTTGGTGCGGATTCGGGATTTACGAATGGCGGGGTTCGCCAGGTGGTTGCGGGGCTTAAGAAGTTTTTGAAGATTGAGGAATTGCAGGGGAGGAAGGTTGTGTTTTGCGTGAATATGAAGCCGGCAAAATTACGTGGGGAGATGAGTGAAGCGATGGTGCTGGCAGCAGATGATGGAGCTCATTTGGGATTGCTGCAGTTTAAAGATTGTGCGAAAGGGGATGAAGTGGTGTTTGAAGGTACGACTGCGAATATGGGGGAAGTTGGGTATGAGGAGTTTGCGAAGTTGAAGATTGAATTATCTGGGAGTGGAGTGGGGAAGAATGTGGTGTATGAAGGGCGCAAGTTGAAAAGTGTGCGCGGTGGGGTTGAGGTTACGGTGACTGTAGAATTGAAGGATGGGGCGAGGGTGAAGTAGATAGATGGGTTATTCTTATTAAATGTTATATCTTAATTTTTGTTAAACGCACTTTTGTGTATTTTATATTTTAATAGGTGTCTGGTTGTAAAATGGGTTTTGAATTGAATCAACCCCTACTTCTTTTCTCCAACTTTGATATCCTTCTTTAAGAGTTTGAAAACTATCTCCTCTGAATGTTAATTCCATATCAAAAGGGAAGGGCGAATCTTTTTTTCTATCTGTAAATACATTTTCATACGTTGCGATATCAATATTTCCTCTTTGAATTTGTTCTTTTATTTTTTCTTTATCTACATATATGTTGATTGCTCTTGAATAGTTATCAGAATTTTTGAATTCAGACGTGATTGAATGATATGCAGTGTGGATTGTTCTTTCTTTCCAAAACAGTTGATGTTCACTTCCTAGTTCTCCACCATTGCTCCATGATTTAACTTCATCTTCTGAAAGTACTCTTGTTAAAAGAACTGTATTTGGTAGTCTTTCAAGAATAAATGCATACAGTTGTTGTCTAGCAATATCTTTTCCAAAATTATCTAATTTAAATACTTCATAGTCTGATTTTCTAGACGATACATGTGTACCAAGTGGTACTAAATTATGTTCATATTCCATAAACACGATGTTTTCAAGACAACCAAATCTTCCATCTTCATTGAGTTCTAGATATTCAATCTCTGTTCTCATCACTCCTTCTGGTAGATCAATAATTTCCAGATGCATATCACGAATTGTGTCTTTAGAGAATGATCTATGAAAAGCATATCGTGGTTTATTAAGATGGAATAAGTTCATATCTTCTGCTATAATTCCTCTTAGAGTTGTTTCTTTGAACATTAATCTTTGTAATAATGGGCCTACTTTATAAATCTTTCTATTATTTGTTACTTATTAGTAGTTATTTTACTCTTCTTTTAGTTTGCAGGTATGAATTGTAGGGTTTTGTTTTATGTATGTATTTAGAAACCTATACCTCATTTTCTATGTTGTAAATTGTCGTATCCTAGCGAGGTATATCACACAAACCTTTATATACCCTGGTTCTTTTCTTAGTGTGTTATCATGGTTATGAAAAAGGGGATTGGGATAGATAGTAGTGTAAATCGTTTTTTTGATGAGTTTTTAAGAAGTAGCAGTCGATTATTTTCTGGCGGAAGAGGAAGCTTATGTGGTAGTGCCAGAGGGTTAGGCAAGAGTGGGCAAGTAACTGTATTTATCATTGTTGGGATTGTGATTCTTTTTGCGACGGCAGGAATTATTTATGTGACGAAAACAGTGACATTAACTAAGTTTGAGGATGTGAAAGATCCAATTATTGCAAGTGTGCCGCAACAGTTTGCACCGATTCAGACGTATGTTGAAGGGTGTATTCGAGATGTGGGAAAGAAAGGGTTGGTTATTTTAGGAGAGCAAGGGGGATATATTTATCCGGATGTGGTGGGGAAGTTTTCTGGCAAAGATATGACAAATGGCGATGGGATTGAACTTGGCGACGTGAAAGTGCCGTATTGGCATTACAATAAAAATGAGAATCAAAATCCGCAAATTCAATATTCTACATTGAAGCCGAAATTGAAAGTGAAGGATGATCCGGTGATGAGTGTTGAGGCTCAGCTTGCGCGCTTTGTGAAAGAGAATATTGATGATTGTTTAGGGAATTATGGAGTGTTTTTGCAGGAAGGGTTTAGTGTTACAAGTGGAGAAGGAGAGGGGAAAGATGTGCCAACGGAGGTTGAAGTAACAGTTGCAACAAATACAGTTAATTTTTGGTTGAAGCGGGATGTAGTTGTGAAGAAAGGAAGTGATGCAACGACAATGGAGGAGTTTTATGTGAAGATTCCGTTGCAGCTGCAGAAGTATTATGCGGTGGCTGAAGAGATTACGGGTGTTGAGCAGAATTTTAGTTTTTTGGAAAGACAGGCGCTTGATTTGATTGTAACGTATAGCGGAGTTGATAGAGAGAAGTTGCCGCCATCGGAAGCGGTGACGTTTGAGGTTGTGCCAACGGTATTCTGGCAGCAAAAATTAGTGAAAGAGGATGTGAAGGGGCTGCTTGTGTCGTATGTTTCGGCGTTACGGTATATGGGTGCGAATAATTTTTATCGGTATGATTATCTTGGTGGAGAGGGGGGTGGTGCAGGGGAGGAAGTGGTTGCGGATTTGAGTGAGTTATATCAGAAAAATTATGATAATATGATTGTGCCATTAGAGCAAGGTGCAGGCTTTGAGATTAATTTTGATTATTTTGGTTGGGAGCCATATGTTGTCATAAATAATGGGGGTGGGCAGATTAAACCAGAATCGAGTAATATTCATTTTAATATTCTTAATTTTCAGATGCAGCATTATTACAATACGTATGATATTTCATATCCGGTATTGGTGACGATACGTGATGCAAAAGCGTTTGATTCTGAGGGGTATAATTTTGTGATTGCATTAGAGAGTAATATTCGAAATAATAATGTGGTGAAGCCGGGGTATGTTCAGCCAGCGCCGATTATAGCTATTGGTAAAAGTATGACGTGTGATGAGGACAAGCGGGATACGGAGTTAGTCAAGACGGTTGTTGTTGATAGTAGTACGTTTGAACCTTTGGATGCGGTGCAAATTGGATTTAGTGTACCTAATGATGATGATTGTGTGATGGGTGCGACGGATAAAACGGGGGAGTTGGAAGCGAAATATCCAGCAGTGTATGGTGGTGTCATGAATTTTGCAAAAGAGGATTATCTTGCAAGTTCGTATCCTGTTGATACGTATAAATTTACAAAGCAGCAAGGTGTTGTTGGGTTAGCTATCCAAGGAACAAATGAGAGAGTGGTGCCATTACATAAAATAAAAACAATGAAAGTGTCTGTGCGTAAGAAAATGTTGACAAAGTGTTTAAGTGAGGTGCCGGCAAGTATTGATATGGCAACTGTTGCGACATCAGGGTTTAGTCCTTTTCATTTATCTGCGATTGGGGCAGTAAATACAGGTGAAAAAGCGGAGTGTTTTGGTCAAGGATTATTTAAAGGAACAGGACTACCAATTGTGGCGTATAAACCTGATTTTTTAGAGCAGATACATAACTGGCAATTTGTGGATGTTGCACGAAAATTAGATGAGGATGAGCAGGCAACAGTTGTGTTAACACGTGTGGCGGATTCAATTCCTGGCGTGATGAGTGATGATTTTAGTGGAGCAGTGACGGTTACTAGTGATACGAGTGGGGAAATGAAGTTAGTACCAGGAATTTATGAAGTGATGGGTTTTTTGACAAGTACGGATGAATTGGTAATTCCGGCGGAGAAAAGGTATAGTACGGGGGTTGCGCAGACGTTTGGCTGTATGGATTTTGATGGATGTGAAATTCCTTTTGATGAGCAACGGTTGAAAAAAGTACCGTTAGGTCAATTACAGTGGGATGTGTCGGGAATGTATTTTGAGATAACGCCTGAGCAGTTATATAATGCGAATGAACTTACGTTTTATGTATTAGGGTTTGATGAGAAAAATGTGCCTGAAGAGGAACATAAGAGAGTGATTGAGGATTTGCAGGTTATGGGTGATTTAGGAAAGTATTCACAGCAGCTACGAGGGAATTTACAGCCGATATTTAAATGAGGAGATGTGTTACATATTTGAGAGTATAAAACTACATATGAACAACAAAAACGAGAAAGTGGGAAAGAGTATTGGTTTATTTATTATTGTACTTATAATTAGCATGCCGATTTATTCTGCGGATGTACTTGCATCTAGTGTGCAAATTACTACTAATGCTGGTGAGAAAGGAATTGAAGGGGCAATTGATGCAGAGGGAGATGTGTGGAAAGTTGAGGCATTAGTGAGTGGGGTTTCTGCAACGGGTGCGGGGGGTGGTGGAAATAGTACGGATGCGCAGGGAAGTATTGATGCAAATGATGTGAAGATTACAATTGGGCAGAATGTGGAAGTATTTAATAGTTGTTCTTCGTCACCATTAGGGTTTTTGTGTACATATCTTAGTCCGTTGACAGAAGGGGTGAAGGAAGGAACGTATCCTTTTACGGTGAAGTATGAATTATTTAAAGATGTGAATGATAAAGGAAAAAATCCAAGTGCAACAAGTGATATTACTGCGGATGGATCGGGTCCTGTGATTACTTGGATTAATGCGCCTCAACAAGTTGGTGAGCAGTTGAAGCTGAATTTTAAAGTTGAGGAGAGTGGAGTGGGATTAGGGAAAATTGAGTTGCTTGATGCGGAAACGGGTGGGGTATTTTTTACAGAGAGTGCGTTTAACGCTGATACCAAGAAAGTGTATGAGTTTGGAAAAGATAGTGGGAAAGGTGGGTTATTGCCTATGCCGTGGACGGGGGAAGGAATTAAGAAAGTAAAGATTCAGGCAACGGATTTACTTGGACATAGTTCATCGCAATTAGCAGTTGGAAGTGTAAGTTTAGATTTAGTGAAGCCAGTTATTGATGAAAGTAGTTTAGAATTTGAGAATATGGGAAAATTTGTCGGTGGTGTATTGTTGACAAAGAATATGGTTGTGAAAGTGAAGGAAGCGAAACTCAAAGATGGCGGTGTGAAGGCGATTTCTGATTCGGTGAAACTTGGAAATGTAGTTGGGGAGTGTAGTGCTGAGGGAACGGAAGAGAATGTATGGAAATGTCGTTGGATGGATGTGGAAGTGAAGCCGGATGAGAGTATTAGTGTCAAATTTAGCGCAGAGGATGGAAGTGGTAATGTTGTTGAGAAAATGATTACAAAGAGTTTTACAAAAGATGTCAGTGTGCCAAGTGTGGAGTTTTTTGGAACGCTGCATACATTTAACGGTAAGAGTTATATTAATACTGATGAGCATACAATTTTATTGAAAGTGAAGGAGCAAGGGTCGGGTATGAGTAGTGAGGGAGTTCGAGCTAATTTAGTGGCGTTAGGTAAGACGATAAGTGATGCGGCGGATTCTTGTGAGCAGACGGAGACGACGTTCGATTGTCGATGGAAAGTTTCTCTTAGTACAAAATCAGATGGAACATTACGAATGGGGTTATCGAAGTTTAAAGATAATGTGGGTAATGAAGGAAAAACGC
>Ga0209541_10005246_pt1 | contig 22676 bp, 22 predicted proteins | sample RifCSPlowO2_01_FD_184027 | JGI IMG/M metagenome (GOLD analysis project Ga0209541, IMG submission 184027) | Groundwater microbial communities from Rifle, Colorado - Rifle CSP2_plank lowO2_0.1 (SPAdes) (version 2) | ecosystem: Environmental > Aquatic > Deep subsurface > Groundwater | place...
CGTTGGTGATAGCCACGTCGGCGAGGCAGTAGTCGCGGACTTTCTCTCGCAAACCCTGTTTCCACCACTCCAGTGCCTCAAGCCCGTCACTCGTTTTATTGCGACCGAGCGTTGCCCCCGCGAGGTTGTCGAGTTTGAGCCGCCGGCCCAAAACATTTTTTACTTCTTTTAGAAGGTCGACGCTTTTTATTTTGGTGAGGTCGCCCGCGTAATACTTGCCGAGTATCGGGATGTCGAAATGGTCGGAGTTGTATCCGACTATTATGTCCGCGCTTTCAAAAAGCGGCCACATTTTATGGAGCTCGTCTTTATAAAATCCCATGAGTGCTCCGGTTTCGCTGTTGTGTACGCCGACGACGGTGACCTCAAGGTTTGAAAAGTCGCCGTTGGCGCGGAAGTCCCCCTCTGTCTCTATATCAAACGTAAGGCGCTTCATAGAGTATTAAAATAGCGAGACAGTTCCTCCTGCGGCACCTGCTCCTCTGCCCCTGTCTCCAAATTTTTTATACTAAACACGCCTGTGGCAAGCTCGTTTTCTCCGACGACTATCAGCCGGGGGATTTTGTGCTTGGCCGCCGTTTTTATTTGGTCGCCGAGCTTCTTTTCTCCAAAATCGACGGCAACATTGACCCCCTCTCGTCTCAAGGTGCCGGCGAGCGCCTGGGCCTCCACTGCAAGATCAGGGCTTGTTACGGCGATGTACACGGCCGTGGGGGGCACATAGGGCTGCAGGAGGCCTCTCACCGCAAGAAAGTCGCGGATAGTGACATCGCCCATGCCAAAGCCCACTCCGGGTACTCCGCCTTCAGGCGAGGCATCTTCAAACAGGGCTGTCAGATTGTCGTAGCGGCCGCCGCCGAAGAGCGCCCGAGTATTGTCCGGATGGGTGTCAAAGACCTCAAACACCATTCCCGTATAGTAGGCGAAGCCGCGTACTACAGAAGGGTCGTACACGACAGTGCCGACCCCCGCATCGCCAAAGTACTTTAGTAGTTCGACAACCTCCGGCGGCGGATTCTCCGGCGAGAGCACGGACTCGCTTACCCCAAGCTCGCGCAGTCCCACGCTAAAGTCGTGCTCGGATATTTTTTGTTTTTTATCCAAGAGCCCCAACAACTTTTTTGTTTGTTCCTCTGAGAGGGCGTTCTCTTGCGCCACGTGGTCAATGTAGGCGCGGCTGCCGACCTTGACCACAAAGTCGCTCTCCGAGGCGCCGAAAGCGCGCATAAGTTCGTAGGCGACCATAATTATTTCGGCATCGGCAAGCGGCGAGCGGCTGCCGAAGAGGTCCACGTTGAGCTGCCAGTGCTCGCGCAAGCGGCCACGTTGCGGTCGCTCGTAGCGGAAGAGGTTGGGGAGCGAGTAGAGCCGGAGGGGGAAGGCGAGTTCGCGGCGGCGCGCCGCGACCATCCGCGCCACGGTTGGTGTCATCTCCGGACGCAGGGCAACCTGCCGGCCGCCGCGGTCGACAAATATATAGGATTGCTCGTTTATAATTTCGGCATTATCCGCGCCTTTGGAGGTGTACAGTTCGGCGGGCTCCAGCACCGATGCGTGATACTCGACATACCCGGCCCGCTCGACGACCCCGCGGATAGTTGAAAACAGATAGGTCAAAAATTGCTGGTCCTCCGGGTAGAAGTCGCGTACGCCCTTGTACGGCTCGGTCGACAATTTTTCTGAAATACGGTTTTTGGACATACGGGGTGTTGCTTGGTATTCTAACAGAAATGGCAAATGTTCCCAGCACACTACACGGTATGGATGCGCTCAAGGCGCACAAGAGCACTGCGGGCCAGGTGCTCAACCTCTACAAACAGTTGGGCGAGACGCCTCTGGAGCGGCTGGAGCGTCTGCGGGTGCAAAAGCCCCACTACGAGCACGAGGTGCTCTCCTATGCGGGTCGGCTCGACCCTATGGCCGAGGGGGTACTGCTTGCGCTGGTGGGTTCCGCCAATAAGCGCCGCGACGCGTATCTAGAACTATCTAAAGAGTACACGCTCGATATACTTTTTGGCTTCTCCACCGACACCTACGACATCCTCGGCCGCGTGATGGAAACAGGAGACCCTCAGGAGATAGAGCGCGTTGCAATACAAAAAGGGCTCAATGAGTTTCGTGGGCATATTGACCAGGAGTACCCGCCTTACAGCAGCAAGACGGTCGAGGGTAAATCTCTCTTTGCATGGGCGCGTAACAATGCGCTGGGTGCTCTTGTTATGCCGAGCCGCTCGGTGACAATCTACCACATCGACATTATTGAGATGTACAAAGTGTCCGAGTCGATGCTCCTAAACTATATCGAAGACGGTGTCTCGCGTGTCACCGGGGACTTTCGGCAAGAAGAGGTATTGCGCCTCTGGCGCCAGCATCTCAAAAAAGAGGGGGACCGCTCCTTTCCCGCGGTTACCGTGCATATCGAGTGCACCAGCGGCACCTACGCGCGATCCGTTGCGCACGGGCTCGGGGTCGAGCTTGGATGCCCCGCCCTTGCCCTGCATATCCTCCGCACCAAAGTGGGCGAGTACAGCGTTGAAAAAAGCTTGAAATAATTCTTGGAGCGGGCGCTTTATTTCGCCAACGAAGGAAACACTTCTATTTCTATTTTTGAAACACGGTCTTCTATCGTTCTCTTTTGTTCTAGTTCCGCATCCATGCGGCGGTGCAGGCCTTCTATTTTTCCATTTACTCCTTCAAAACCGGTATTCATCTCCGCTTTTGTTGCCATAGTTGTCTCCATGTGCACAAATCCCTGCGCCACCGCGGCGGTTAGGTCATCAACCGCCTTGCTGGTAGCGGTAACTACCTTAGCCAGTGTGTCTACTTTTTCTTCGATTCGTTGTAGTCTCTCCTCCATGTCATCGTTACTATATCATACTACCAGTCTAGTTCCCCGGTCTTATATTCTGTAACTCTCGTCTCAAAAAAGTTCTTCTCCTTGGGCATATCCATGATCTCGCTCATCCAGGGGAAGGGGTTGTCTTTGTGATACTGCCGCTCCAGACCGATGCGCTCGAGTCGACGGTCGGCGACATGCTCGACATACTGTTTTACCGAAGCGGGGGCGAGCCCCAACACCCCGCGCGGCAGGGCATCCTCGGCATACTTTTTTTCCAGCTCGACGCCACGCTTTATCTTTTCTACAAGGTCTTTTTTAAACTCAACGGTCCAGATGGCCGGATTTTCTTGCACAATGGTGTTTATAAGGTCGGCGCCAAAGGCCAAGTGTACCGACTCGTCGCGGAGGATAAACTGAAACTGCTCTCCCACTCCCACCATCCTGTTTTTACGCAGCATACTAAGCATCATTGCAAACCCCGCATAAAAGAAGATCCCTTCCATAATGACGTAGTAGCCCACTAAGTCGTGGACAAACTTTTGGATATTTTCCAAGCTGTCGGTCTTAAAGTTCGGGTCAAAGACCGACTTCGTCATCTCCACCACAAAGTCATCCTTTTCCTTGATTGAGGGGATGGTCTCATACATTTTGTATATCTCGTCGGGGTCGAGAGCGAGCGTGTCGCAGCAGTAGATAAAAGTGTCGGTATGTACTGCCTCCTCGTAGGACTGTCGCAGGAGATACTGTCGGCACTCGGGGTTGGTGATGTGCCGGTAGATTGCCAAGACCAGATTATTTGCGGTTAAGGACTCGGCGGTAGAAAAGAAGCCCAAGTTCCAGAGGATCATCCGGCGTTCATCTTCGCTCAAAGCGCCGGGCTTCTTCCACAGCTCGACATCTTGTTGCATAGAAACTTCCTCGGGTACCCAGTTGTTGGCAACGCCTTTTTTGTAGTGCGTACGCGCCCACGGATACTTCATCGGCAAAATCTTGTTTGGGTCTGTCGAGCCGCCGCCGTTTATAACTCCCATAAGTGTCTACATTTTACGTGTCTGGCATGGCAAAGGGCAAGGGGATTGCTCACCAAAAAACACTTACTTAAAACATGATAGGGTTGAATATTATGGCAGAAGTGTTACAGTATCTGTGGCTTCTCGCTCGGGGCTTTTTTTATTTAGTACTGACTACGTTCCAGACGAGTTATCCGTCGACCGTGGGTAATGAGCGTTCTGGCATCCCGACTTACTGTCTTTGCGATAGCATCGACATCTTCTTTCATCACTAAGATATCTTGCTCCATATGACCCTGGGACTTCTTTATATCCTTAAGTTCCTTATCCACTTGGTCAAAGCGCTCAACCATTAACTCAAGTATTTGTTTTGTATCTTTTTCCATATTTTTACGCGCTACAAGATTCGCAGGTTTCGCCTACTATTTCGACTTTGCCCAGGGTGGGGACGACTGTCTTTTCGCCGAAGGCGGGAATCCCTTTTGACACATAGGTGGCGGGGGATGAGTTGACCGCCGGAGCTTTTTTGGCAAGTTCTATCAGGTCGAGTTGCCCGGCGCGCACCTGTTCGGCCTCTACAATAGCGGCCACTTCTCCCACGCTCATGGGAGAGGGTACAGAATGGGTTGTATCATTTATACTGGAGCGCGAGCTCTCAATCCCACTTTGCGACAGCATCATCACTCTCTCCTCGACGATTATAGTCGAGGCCACCGATGAGTTGCTCCCGTCTTGTTTTGTCGTGCTGCCAAATTTTGCCATATTGACCGTCGACTTTTCTACGCGTGAGGCGCCCATAGTACGCAGGTAGTAGGTGGTTTTTAGCCCCAGGCCCCACGCATATTGGTATAGTTCAGAGAGTATGCGCCCGGAGGTTCCGCCGTAGAAGATGTTGAGCGACTGCGACTGGTCTATCCAGCGTCCGCGGTAGGCGGCGGCCTTGATGAGCCATTGCGGCTCAATCTCGAATGCCTCTTTGTATTTATCGCGCAGCGCCGGAGGGATCTCCATTATTTCCTGTATCGATCCGTCGTAGAATTTTATCTTTTCGAGCATGTCGGCGCTCCACAGGCCGAGGCGTTTTAGGTCTTCTACAAGAAACTCGTTGACTATCATAAAGTCGCCCGCCATGTTGGATTTGACATAGATGTTTTTGTAAATGGGTTCGATTGTCGGGTAGCAGCCGGCGATATTGGCGGTCGAGGCCGTTGGAGCGTTGGCCATCGTGTTTGAGTTGCGCATACCCCACTGCCTCACCGCCTCGCGCACCAACCGCCACTCAAGTGTCTCGTGGCGCGGGACATCAATAGTGGTGCCGCGCTCCTGTTCGAGCAGAGCAAGAGTGTCTTGGGGGAAGATTCCGCGGTCCCACTTGGAGCCCTTATACGTCTCGTAGGTACCGCGCTCTTTCGCAAGGAGCGCCGAGGAGAGTATGGCGTGATAGGCAATCGCCTCCATCGACTCGTCAGAAAAACGCACCGCTTCGTCGGAGTCGAAGTTGATGTTGAGTTTGTAGAGAGCGTCCATAAGCCCGCGCAATCCCAGCCCTACGGGGCGGTGCTTCATGTTGGAGCGTTTTGTCTTTTCGGTTGGGTAGTAGTTGGCATCAATAACATTGTCGAGCATGCGCATTGCCACCGGCACTACGCGCGCGACCCTGTCTCGGTCGAAGATGCCCTCCCGCACAAAGCTCGACATATTGATAGAACCCAAGTTGCACACCGCTGTTTCGGTCGCAGAGGTGTTGAGAGTAATTTCGGTGCAGAGGTTGCTTGAGTGCACCACGCCAACATGGTCTTGAGGACTGCGGATGTTGCTTGGGTCCTTCCAGGTGATCCAGGGATGTCCGGACTCAAAAAGCATAGTGAGGTGCTTGCGCCACAGGTCGGCGGCGCGGAGTTTTTTATGGTGCGGGAGCGTGCCCTCCTCGGCTTTTTGCTCGTAGCGGCAGTAGGCCTCCTCGAACGCGCGGCCGTAGAGGTCGTGGAGGTCGGGGACATCCGAGGGGCTAAAGAGCGTCCAGTAGCCGTCTTCTTGCAAGCGCTTCATAAAAAGGTCGGGGATCCACGTGGCGGTATTAAGGTCGTGCGCACGCCGCCGCTCGTCGCCGGTGTTCTTGCGCAGTTCCAGAAAGTCCTCGATGTCGAGATGCCAGTACTCGAGGTAGACTGCCGCAGCACCCCGCCTGCGGCCGGAGCGGTTAATGGAGATTGTCACGTCGTTGGCGATTTTGAGGAAGGGGATCACTCCCTGGCTTTCGACGCCGGTTTTTTTAATCATCGAGCCAGTGGCGCGCACGGGAGTCCAGTCGACACCGAGACCGCCGGCATATTTGAGGAGCTGCGCACCGTCTTTATATTCGTCAAAGATTGCGTGCAGGTCATCGGGTACGGTGGAGAGAAAGCAGCTGGAGAGCTGGGGGAGAGCCAGGCCCGCGTGGTAAAGGGTCGGAGAGGAAGGGGTGTAGTACATCGACGACATTACTTCATAAAACTCGATAGCATAGCGCTGCCGCTCCTGGGGGGTCTTTTCCACCAGTGCGCAGCCCATGGCGACGCGCATCCAAAATATTTGAGGGGTCTCAAGCAGGGCACGCGCCACATGTTCTTTGGAGAGATAATTTGCCTGCAAAGTTTGGAGCCCTAAATATTTAAAGTCACGGTCCCGCTCCAGTACGAGCACCTCGCCGAGGGCCACGAGGTCAAACTCCAACATCCGGGGGTCAAACTGGCCGAGTTCGACGCCTCGCGCAATAGTGCGGGCAAACGCCGCGCGCTGCGCCTCTTTGAGCTTGTCGGACTCTTTTACCTCTCCGAACACCTCGCGGTACATATGCTGCAAGAGCAGGCGCGCCGCGACAAAACTGTGTGCCGGGTCGCGCTCTATCATCGAGCGCACCACCATAATAAGCACGTCGTGTATTTCTTTTGTTTTTATTCCGTCGTACATCTCCTGCCGCACGCGGCCGATGACGGAGGGGATGTCTATGACACGCTCAAACCCCTCGCTGGCGCGTATAAGAGTGCGAGTGAGTTTCTGCTCGCTAAAGTGCTCTTTGCGGTTGTCGCGCTTTACTATAGTGAGTTGGTTTTCTTCTATTTTTTCGGCCACTTCCTGCCGCTTCTCCTCCCGGGCTTTGCTGTGCTCGTAGCGGTAGATAATATATGATTTTGCCACCCCAAAATAGCCGCGTTCCATCAGAGCCATCTCGACAAGATCTTGGATGTCTTCGACCGAGGGGATAAACGCGGTGTTGCCGAACTTTTGATCAATTGCGTCGGCAACGACGCGCGAAATTTCAATTGAGTCGGTCTCGTGGCTGTCGCCGAGAACCGCGGCAAAGGCCTTTTGTACGGCAATAGTAATTTTACCGGGATGGAAGTCCGCTATCTCTCCGTTGCGCTTTTTGATCTTCTGGGTAATAGCCATAGTTTAGTAGATAAAAATTCTGGCAGGAAATTTCAGTATACCTTCCTGCCGGCAGGAGGACCCCATTTTTAGGTCTTTTGCGCTGTGGATATGGAACAAGAGAACTTTTTTGCAAAAAGGCAACCGTATCAGACAAAAAATGATAAAAATGTGTATTTTTTAACAAAAAAAGCCAAAAAAACACCCCCTCTCTCCCACCGCCAAAACTGCGTATGAGCGCCCAGAGTATCTTTATAGGGCTACTATACTACATATGTATGTTGAGGAGCGACTCGATGAGCCCTTTTGTCTCTTCCGGTCCGAAGACTGCATGGGTGCGTATGCCGGTGTCTACTACAACCGCATCGTTACCGCCTTCGTTGAGAGCGTCGCCGACATACAGCATCTCGGAAATAAGGATGCTGGTAAGCTCGGTGAGGCGATTGATGCCGTACGCTTTGGTGATGCCCTTGCGCGTTATGTCTACCGAAGTCGAGCCGCCCGCCGCTTCGGAAAACTCCGGCAAGCGTCTTGCCAACGAATCGCGCAGGCGTTTACGCTTTTCTCCCGTCGGATCCCATTGTTTTTTTGCATCGAGCGGGGCCTGTTGCCCAAGACCGGAAAAGACGATCTCCGCTCCGCGGTCTTCAATACGCTCTCCCCACACTCTCACCGGTGCATCATCGATCCCTGTTTCTTTTAGGGCAGCGTCGAGTTCTGCGAGAATGTGTTCGCGCTCGGCGGGAGTAAAGGCGTGGTCGTATTGTGGCTTCCACGCGTCACCCCGGTAGACAAAGCACTGCGCCGCATTGTCAGGGAAAATGTATAAGTGCTGCACATGCGCCTCGGGAGGCAGGGCAGGGAAGAACTGTTTCTGGAACTGCGGCCAGCCGGCGCCCGACATCACCGCGACAGGCATTTTTTTGAGGAGCGCCGAGAGCAGCTCTCCCATGTCGGCCGACATCCGCTGTTTGCTTTCTGACAGCGTGCCGTCGAGGTCGAACACGAGGAGTTTTGGATGCAGGTTCATCGTTATTTAAGATTGTTTGGCAGGAGGATGCTAAGCAGTTTTTTTAGAGACACTTTTGCGGCACACAGCACAGTATCCGCCCCGCCATAGTAGATAGTGAGCGTATCCCCGCGCAGCACCGCACCGCAGGAGAAGACCGCGTTGCGCACCACTCCCACGCGCTCATACTCCTCCAGGGGCTCAAGTATCGCATCAACGCTTCGAGAGAGGACGATAGAGGGGTTTTTTAGGTCGAGCAACACCGCTCCGAGCCGGTAGGTAGTGGTTTTTGACACGCCGTGATAGATGAGCAACCATCCCTTCGGCGTTTTGATGGGCGGTCCGGCGATGCCGATTTTTTGGCTGTCCCAGCAGCCCGGGCGCGGCCCCATAATCTCGATACAGCGCGTGAGCCGCGATTTTTTAAAGTCGAGCGTGTCAAGAAAGTCGGCGCATAGTTGAGGGTCGATGCGATGCAACAGCATATACTGACCGCCGACCTTCTCCGGCAAAAGGCAGGTGTCTTTGTCTCCCACGGCATCGGGGGTAGTGAGTACCGACTTGCTCCACTGGTCCCATTTTTTGGCAAGAAAATCCTTGGCGGATATTCTCGTGAGCGCAACGCGCGTTGCGTGCTCGCCGTCGTAGGCGGTGTACATCATATAAAGAGTGTCGCCTATTTTGGTCACCCGCGGGTCCTCGCAACCCGAGTTGCCACTGCCGGAGTGTCTTGTCTCAAAGTCCTCGCGGGGCTCATACATCGGTTTTTTGTCGCGCGCGGTAATAGTTGTTCCGTTTTTGCTTCGCGCGTAGCCGATAGTGCTTATGTTCCCTTCGCCCATTGCACGGTACAGCAGATGCACCGAGCCGCCGAGATCTACCGCCGCGGCATTAAACACCGCCGTTTTTTCCCACGGATGCTCGGCACTAGGGGAGAGGAGGGGATTGTTTTTCACACGTACCGCGAGCTCGACGCGGCGCTCGGGTATCATCGCGGAGAGAAGGTCGGGGAGGTTGAGCGAGGCCTTGGCGCACACGGTATCGGCTCCGCCGTAGTACACATCGACGCGACCTCCCTTTTTCAATAATGCTCCGGAGGGGAAGACAATATTGGGTACCGCGCCGTAGCGCTCATAAATGTCCTCGGGGACCATTATGGGCCCCTTGGTGCGGCCCACAATAACGCGCGGGTCGCGAAGGTCCAGAAGCAGCGACTCTATCCCAAACACCCTCTCCCCGCCGCCGAAATAGTTTTGGATGTAGGAGTAAAAGAGCAGCCACCCGTCTTTTGTTTTGATAGGGGTCGAACCTACCTCCACGTGGTCGTGTTCAAAACGCAAAGGGTTGAGAGTATTCTCACCGAGCTCTTGGTGCCAACGCTCCCAAAAGCCGAGGTCCCACAGTTCTTCTATGTTGTCGCACTGGGCTATCGCAATTTTGGCAGGCGGCTCATCGGTGTGCGCGGTCATAATAACCGTAATCTTGCCACCGATGCGCTCAGGGAAGAGTGTCATCGCTTTGGCATTAAACGGAGTTATCAAATGCTTTTCCTCCACCACCTCGAGGTCTTTTGAAACGGCGACAGCAACCTTTATGTTGCCTGGGCCGAATGGCATCCCGCCGAGCGCCGTGTAGAAAATATAATATTTGCCCTCAAAAAACGTGGCGCGCGGGTCTTCGCAGCCATACTTCTCCCACGGCTCTTCGGGAATAATAAACTGCCTCCGATTTTGAAAGTGTTCGCCGTCGAGCGAGAGTGCTTTGCCAATGCTTGATATTCCGGCGGGAGTGAGAAGTGCGTCGGGCCGGCCTTGTGCGCGATAGAGCAGGTGAGTAATAGTCCCTTTTTGTATAGGAGAGGGATTAAACGTGCCGCGTGCCTCCCAGTGCTTGTCGTTCTGGGGTGCAATAAGCGGGTTGTGCGGTGAGCGGCGGATTACGTACATTCTCTTTTATTATACCTCGACCGGCTGGAGTTCGGCGTGTTGGTGCGTAGTGAGCTTGCGTAAGAAGTCGCGTAGATTTATTTTTGCGGCCGCAATGTACTTGTCGCCTCCTCCGTAGTAGACAAACAAATCATCGCCCACGATGCACGCGCCCGAAGCGTACACCACGCCTGCCTTCCACTCGTTTTCATACCACTCTTCCGGAGCGAGTATCGGCTCGGCGGAGCGGTATAAAATTTTTGTCGGGTCGCGCGTGTCAAGGAGCATCGCCCCCACTTTGTAACCGACCTCTGCGTGTGCCGGGTCAAAGCCGTGGTAGAGGACAAGCCAGCCCTGGGAAGTTTTGATGGGCGGGGTGCCGGCACCGCGTACGCGCGCGTCCCACCTACCCTCCCTCCCGCCCTTGCGCGGGCCCTGATAGCTGTCTATATACGGCTCGCCTCGGCCCACCTCCTCGAGCGTGTCGCGATAGGCAACCTCTACTGTGGGGGAAATGCTGTGCAGGATGGCATATTTTCCGTTTATCTTTTCGGGGAAGAGGAGCCAGTTTTTTTGCACCTGTCCGGGCGCGGAGAGGTAATAGCCGGAGTCCCAGATAAACTTTTGTTCGGCCAAAAACTCAAGCGGGAGCGAAGCAAAGCCAATGCGCTCCGAGTTCCACCCTTCAAATAGGGTAAAGGTGAGATAAAGCTGCCCGCCGAGCACGACCGCGCGCGGGTCCTCCGAGCCGCCCCATCCGCCGCCAGAGCCGTGCGCGGTATCGTAGGTGAGCGTTGCGTAAGAGAGGGGAGAGTGCGTGCGGGAGAGCGCGGCGCGTGCAAGTGACTGTGTCGAAGGGTCATAGACCGGCTGAGTGCCGCGCACAAAATGCGTACCGTCCTCGCTTGAGGCGTAGCCGATGCGCGAGACGCCGTCTTTGCCTATCGCCCGATAAAAGAGATGCACCTTGCCGCCCCAATATACTACTCCCGGGTTAAAAACCGCCTCCGACTCCCACCAATGTTCGGGGAGGGGGCGCACTATCGGGTTGTGCGCGTGCCGCCGCAGACGCAAGGGCTTGCGTGTTTGCGCGAGCCAATAGAGCACCAGTGAGAACGAACCAAGGAGGAGCCCGAGCAGAGCATACAAGAGCCACCAGAAATCACGCCCGTCCATATCTATCTTCTAAACGGGTAATGTCGCTCTCCTCAAACTCACCGAAAGCAATTTCCAAAAATACTAACCCTTGTGGACCCCCTTCGACGCGGTGGCGATTGCCGCGCTTCCCAAAAAACTGGTCTCCGGGGTTGGCCTCTTGTTCAATGTTGTCTATCACCACGCTGCCGGAGCCGGAGAGTATCCTCCATAATTCGTCTCGGTGTTCGTGCGTCTGTAGTGATATGGCCTCTCCGGGGTTGACAGTGACTATTTTGACGGTCGTTTTTTCATTGAGCGTAAAGCGCTCAAAGTTTCCCCACGGGCGAACTTCCTTCTCATAATTAGAGAGGCCTTCCATATCTAATAGTATAAACTAAAAAAATTACCAGGTAGCCGAGGGGACCCCAGCACCTTGGTGCGGAGCCCCCTCGGCTAAACCAGTATTTTTTCCATACCACTCGCGCTTCTTATGGATACACTATTACTAACCGCACTAGTCTGGCAAAAGAAACAGCGCCCACAGCCACAAAGGTTAAACCTTTGTATATTCCGTCTTGTTTTTAAGCCATTCTTTAATAGAACTTTTAAAGTCGGTTGGGGTTTTCATTTCTGTCGGAAAAGCAGCCCTGTTTATAATACAGCTTTCAAGCCGGTAATTTCCGCAATAGTCAAGGTAACTAGAGTACTTGTAGCGATCTAAAAAATTTTCTGCTCCTGAGCGATCTACAATGCCACTTTCTTTCCAGGTTGGTTCGAATAACTTTACTGGATTCAGATGTATGTACGAAAGGAGGTGAGACAAATAAACGTCTTTGTTGGCGTGTCGAGCTTTGTATGTTCCCTGAAAGAGTGTTCCGGAACGGTCATACCGTCGATTGAAGTAACCGGTATATCCATTTCCAATTTTTCGCATATACTCGCTGATGCCGCCTTCAGCCACCTCTCGTGCGAGTATGTGGAAATGGTTAGGCATCAATACATAAGCACAAATATCAATAAGAAGTTCGCCCCGCTCCACTCCGTTTTCCAAAACTTCAGCGAGCGACTGGCCCTGTTCCCGAAGATTGACCGGGTTAGTGCCATTACAAAGATAAAGCAATGCCAAAAACCGATCATAATCCACCCCTCGTGTAAAAATTTTTCGTTTATCGGTACCTCGGTTGTACAGATGGTAAAACTCTTGCGGAGCAATGGTAAAATTCCGACTCATTACATTAGTATACAAAGGTTTAACCTTTGTGTTTTAGTGGGTAGTAGTATCGTCCAAAAACAGCTTTCGTTCGCGGGGGAAGAGCCACAACGTAATATGGTAGATGCCGTAGGTGATAAAAAACGCCGACACAACGTCTATGGTGTAATGGATGTGGCCGAGCAGTACTACGGTCGCGAAGAATATCGAGGAAAGCAGGAAGAACCACTTGAGCTTGTTATTGACACCCCAAAATGCCAAGGCACCGAGGAACGGCATCCCCGTGTGTCCGGAGAAGAATTGGTCCGCGCCGAAGAAGGAGTTGGTAATGGTCGCTCCAAAGTCGCTTAAGTAAGCCACTTCAGGCGGCCCCAAGTGGGTCATAAGCGTGAACGCCGAGCGGATGAATATAAAAAGCGTCACCGCGTGCAGCGCGAAGGGGATACGCTTTGGGTGCATAAGAAGCATGACGACGCTTACCAAAACGACCAGGAGTGTGCCATATACAAAAATCCCATCGACCTCGAAGACGGGTATATTAGAAAGGATGATATCGGTGACCGAGGCGCTTGCGTTGTTGGTCGCCTGGTGTATAGCCCAAAAATTGACGAACATCGCGCCGATGAACGCGGCGACGGCGATAGGTGCGGAAAAGCGGAAGTATCGGTCAAACCACGAGTCACGGTAGCGTGCGATGATCACGTAGAACATATATTTAGTATACTGCTCATATGGAGCTTGTCGCTATTATCGCGCTTCTGGAGCAATACCGCTACTTTATACTCTTTCCTTTGGCGTGCTTTGAGGGACCGATGCTGGGCTTTATTACCGGCACACTTATACCACTCGGATACTTCCACCCCCTACCGCTCTTTGTGACGCTGGTCTTGGCCGACATCATTCCCGATCTCACGTATTATTTTTTTGGTCGGTGGGGCGAGAAAAAGTCGCTCATTGAGAAAGTGGGCCCTAAACTGAGGATAACTCCGGAGCGCTTTGAGCTGGTGCGGGACCTGTGGCACACCCATCCGTTTAAAACCATGGCCGTCACCAAGTTCGCCTACGGGCTCTCAACCCCGCTGCTCATCAGCGCAGGTCTTGCACACCTGCCGCTGCGGACTTTTTGGCAATACAGCGCGGTGCTCGCCGCTTTCCAATACTCGGTTTTAATGGGACTCGGATACTTTTTTGGCGGATACTTCGCGGCCGTCGAAAGCGCATTTGTTCGGGTGGAGATACTCATCGCCGCTGTGGCGGTGGTCTTTGCCGGGTACTACCTGATTACCCGCAGGGTCCGCTCACAGTTTCTTAAGAAAGACCCCGGGCAATAGCGTCGCGGTAAATTTGTTCCCACTCTAGTGCGATTTTTTCGGGAGAGAATTTTTTGACATAGTCGGTTGCCGCCGCTCCCATGCGCTCGCGCAAGGCAGAGTCAGTTAACAGGAGTTTCAATTTCTCCGCCAGAGCGGCATGGTCGCCCGGCTCCACCAAGAATCCCGCCTCCGACGGCGTGTAGTCGGGGAGCCCACGTGCCCTAGCACATACTGCCGGAGTGCCGGTGGCGTATGCCTGCATCAAAGAGATTGATTGACTATCCGAGGTGGACATAAAGGCAAAGACATCCGCCGCTTTATACACGTCGGAGAGTGCCTCCCGCGAGAGAAAGCCGGTGAAGTACATGTTCTTCTCAACCCCGAGCCGGACGGCGAGTTTTTTGAGCCCCGCCTCTGCCGCGCCGTGGCCGGTCGCGATAAGTGTTATGGTGCGGAACTCTTTTTGCAATAGCGCAAGCGCGCGGATTAGTACATCGACGCGCTTCTCAACTCCGAGACGCCCAACGTACAGCAGTGTGGGGCCAGTGAGCCCGAGTGCGCGTTTATGCTCAGCACGCTCGGCGGGGGTCGCGGGGGTAAAAAGTTCCAGCTCCGCCGGGTTTGCAACGGCGCGCCCGGGCTTTGTAAAACCTTTCTCGCGCATGCGCTCCAGGAGTTTTGCGTACGGTGCCGTCACAAAATCACAATGGTTGTAGTACCACGCGTCATATTTGCGCATGATGCCGCGCGTACCAGCAGGGAAGAAGTCCTCTACCGCGGTGTGATTGGTGCCTACAAGCGGGACGCCAAAACGCCTAGCCGCGCGCAAGGCCTCCCATCCCACGCCATAAGGGCTTTGCGTGTGGATAACGTCGGGCTTAAAAGATTTTAAGAATGCAAAACTGCTACCGTTTGGGATAGCGAACCGCGATTGTCCTGTGGGAGAGAAGGGAATATGGAAAGAGGGTAGTCGCACTACCGGCAGGCCCTCGGCCAACTCATATGCAGGATCTGCCGGATACGCGCGGTCTGTTTTTTCGTACGTAGCTTTTGCGTAGCGTGGAGCGATGTATACCACCTCATGTCCGCGGCGCGAGAGCTCTTTTCCCGTGATAAGAATGGTGTCCCCGATTCCTGTAATCATCGGATAAAAATCGTCGCTAAAGTATGCGATGCGCATGCCCCCATTCTACCGTTGTTTTTAGGCCGGTTTTTTATTTGTGATAATCTTCAACCAATGAAGATTAGTTTTGTTATACCCGCCTACAACGAGGAGCAGATGATAGGGAAGTGCCTCCGTTCGGTTTTTGCCGAAATAAAGCGCACTCCGGGGGTGCAGGCCGAAGTGGTGGTGGTCAACAACGCCTCCACCGACCGCACGCGCGAGGAGGTGCTCATGTTTCCCAACACAACAGTGGTCGAGGAGCGTCTCAAAGGGCTCGTCTATGCGCGGCGCGCGGGGTTTGTGGCAACCAGTGGCGAGTTAGTGGCAAATATTGATGCCGACACCATCGTCCCGCCCGGCTGGCTTGCTAGGGTACTCGGCGAATTTTCTAAAAACAGCACGCTGGTGGCGCTCTCCGGCCCCTACCTCTACTATGACCTGCCGGCGTGGAAGCGCGCCCTCGTCAAAGTTTTTTATTTTGTGGGCTGGCTCATACACTTGCTCAATCATTACGTGCTGCACAAAGGCGCCATGCTCCAAGGGGGCAACTTTGTACTCAAGCGCAGCGCGTGGGAGAAGGCGGGCGGCTTCGATACCACTATCTCCTTTTACGGTGAGGACACCGATGTTGCGCGGCGCATAAGCGAGCACGGGAGGGTGCTCTGGACATGGCGTCTCCCGATGCACACCTCCGGCCGCCGGCTTGCACAAGAGGGGCTTGTGCGGATGAGCTGGCTGTACACTATCAACCACCTTGCAATACTCTGGACCGGCCACCCGGCCACCAAACACTACACCGACGTCCGGCAAAAGTAGTATAGTAGTGGAAACGGGGGATAACTCCTTTCCCTCCACCCACACTCTATATTGGTGTATACTAGGAGAGGTGTTTATTAATATTTACATATAATCATTTGTATGGTTAGAACAGCAAATCCGGCATTACTCAAACCGATGAATCTCTCGGGAGACCTCGAGGAGGTGATAGGCAAGGGCCCGCTCTCGCGCGGAGCGGTGGTCAAAAAGCTCTGGGAGTACATAAAAAAGCATGACCTCCAGAATCCGGCCAACAAGCGCAACATCCTTGCGGACGACAAGCTCAAAAAGCTCTTCGGCGGCAAAGGAGAAGTGACGATGTTCGAGATGACAAAGCTCGTCTCGGCGCACCTTAAGTAGATCCGCACGTAGAGGTAAAAGAAGAGGCCGCCCTTGTGAGGCGGCCTTTGCCGTCGGCAGGGCCGACAGCGTTAGAACTGGTAGGAGAGCTTGGCGCGCACGAGGTCGGCGTTGATGCCGACGTTCCGCGCGGAGCGGTACCCGTAGTCGGCGACGATGGTGTCCTTGCGGCCACCGAGCTCCATGTGGAGATACTCGAGGGACGCCACGACATTTTTCATCACGGCCCAATCGATGCCGCCGCCGATTACCCAGCCGAGTGCCGGGCTCTCGGTCGTGTAGGTCGACGAGTAGGTCGACCCGAAGAACGACGACGAATACATCTCCGTATGCGTCACCTGGCCGTAGGCCAGGCCACCGGTGCCATAGACCAACACGCGGTCGAACGGCGTGTAGCCAACGCGCCCACGCACGGTGCCGAACCAGTCGAGTTGACTGGTGTTCGTGATGGTCGAGCTGTACCCGATACAGCCCGGACATCCATCACGGGTCGTGGAGGCGCCGATGTTGGCGAACTGAAAGTCCGCCTCGGCGCCAAAGACCCAGCGCGTCCCGGGGAGCTGCCAGTTGTAGCCGATCTGGCCGCCCCATGCCCAGCCGCGCGTGCCGAACTCGGTCTTCTGCAGCGAGTAGTTATCTTCAGTGCGGTCGAAGGCCGTCCCACTGAACACATAGGTGCCATTGGCACCGATGCGCAGGCCGGTCCAGTTGTAGCCGGCGGCCGTGGGGGCGTAGATGACCAGCGGCCCCACGGGGGCCTTGAACATCGGGCGGCCGAGATCGGTGGCGCCGGCGGGGGCGGCGAGGGTCGTAACGAGCGCCAAAGCGGCACTGATAAGAATCTTCCTCATTTTTCAACCTCCAAAAAGTGCCGGGCACTGATGTACCCAGCTCCGTCAAGAAAGCTAGCATACCCTGGCGGTTCTGTCAAGTATCACCCGATATGCTACACTTTCTCTGTGCTTACACTATATGTAAAGACCGGCTGCCCTTATTGCGCCAAAGTGCTCGCAGTGGGTGAGGAGCTCGGCCTCTCGTTTGACCTAAAAAACATTGCAGACGATGCAGTTGCCGCAGAGCTTCTGGAGCGCGACGGCAAGCGCCAGGTGCCCTACATTGTCGACAGCGAGAGGGGAGTCGAGATGTACGAGTCCGGCGATATCTCTGCCTACCTGCGCGAACATTACGCAAAGCAGACATAATTTCTTCACTATAAAAAATAAACGGCCACCCTTTATGAGGCGACCGTGATTTTGGGGCGGTCTTGCCTTGGTGGGCTTTTGTCCCGCCAATTAGCTGTCCAAGAGGTCTGCAGACCCAGTCGACGGCGACCGCTCAGGGCCACAACATTGTGTTCCCTTATAAAAAATATACAAAAACGCTCCTCTGTGGTCAAGGAGAAAAAATTAAGTATAATCGGTATGTGCGCGTAGTCCTCAGGACGGCGCTGGCTGAAAGTAAACATTATTCCGCGGTAGCTCAATGGTAGAGCAGCTCCCTGTTAAGGAGTTGGTTGTAGGTTCGAGTCCTACCCGCGGACAGGGACGGCTGGGTGCCAACCGACCCACCCCTGTCAAAAGCCTCCTTTTAGGACGCCGCAGATTTTAGAGCGTCATCTACTGCTGTCTTAACCGAATCCTTACCAATCTCGCTTGTTTTTAGATGCAAGATCGGGAGACCAACTATTTTGGTAATGTCGTTAATAAACTCATCACGTTTTTGTTTGCTGGCGAAGTTGTGGACGCCTCCGTCAAGCTCGATGATAAGTTGGGGCACAACACGTTCCTTGTCGCAGAGTACAAAGTCTGCCGACTTGCGGTCGATCCGGCTGCGATATCTGCGCTCCTCGCGCCAATCCATCTTTTTGACGTCAACTACGTGACTGTAGTTGATCTGGGGAAAAATGTGATAACGGTCACCGTATAGCTCGAGCAGTAGCTTATATAAGTTAAATTCGCTGGTGGTATCGAATAAATATTTCTTTTTCAAATATGGTGAAAGGTCGACAGCTGTCGGAACTCCAAGTAGCTCTTTGATAACAAACGCAATACCAGCCAGTAATAGAACAACCGCGGTAACTATAAAAAGCATTGTCATACGAGAGTCAATCTCTTCTTTTCGAGCCACTCGGGCGTATCAGAAAATTCTATATTTGGACAGCGGTCGATTTCCTCGTGCTCGATAGTAAAGTATTTGGCATAGATGCGGGCCACACCACCGAACATCGCCTTATCCCAATCCATACCCAGCAGCTTTGCCACCCCTTTGACGTCGTCCTCGGTCGGCCCTTCGATCTCGAGGAACGTCGGTATCCACGGCCAAGTGTCTATCATGAGTTCGGTATCGCCAAATTTCCACAGCTCCCTCTTTTTAACTTGAGTCGATTTTACAGTCATACCGATAGCTAACAGCATTTGCTCGGCTGCATCAAAAGAGCCTACTTTTAAGGTGGCCTCTTTCATGCCCTCGACGCCCTCCTTCTCCCATCTTTTTAGCGTAAGAGTCACCTCGCCATTCTCCTCGCGCAACCGCAGCCACGAGGCTTGTTGGTCGAGCTTAAAGTCCGGATAGTCAAACACCTTTTGTCGGGCCACGACTTCGGGGTACACCAAAGTGGCACCGTATTGTGCAAGGTGCGATCTAACCGTTGCCGGATCTATATCAAGAAATTTTGCCTCAACCTCTGTTTTCATCTGCTCCGCGGCCAGGACTCGAACCTGGAACCAACTCCTTACACGTTATCCACCATTACTGATGGCGTGGACTATATCATCATCCTCTCGTCGTTCAGACGGATGGGATGCGAGGGGCTTCGTGCCGCAAATTGCGGGACTACTTCCTTTCGGAATAGTCTCTACACCTTCTCCAAAGTTTGGAGCTTGGCTCGGGATTGCCCTCACTGTAGGGGTCCCCCGAATTCACCTCGTTTGCAACCCACATTCCTGTGGGAGGCTGCCTTTTGACAGGGAGCTGCTCTACCATTGAGCTACCGCGGAATGTTAACGAACAGTGCTGAATATACCGCCTTTTTACCGATTATTCAATGCTAAATCTAAGCTTTTTGTCCTTCACTTCGAGCTTGCTTTTGAGGCATCCTAGTAGCTCCCGCTTTTCTTCTTTTGTGCCTCGCGTCAGCACATATTTTGCATACTTCCGTACATCCGCTTCAAGCGGTGCCCGGTCCAACTCTGCTTCTTTACCGAAAACCGTGTACGCAAGCTGGCGGTACTTCTCCACCTCGCGCATGATCTGCTCCTTGGCCCCGATCTCGTCCATGTCCACCCTGTCTATTACTTGTAGGAGTTGAGAGACTAAATTTTCCTCGCGGATCGGTTTTTCCTTGCACCGCTTGTCGTTCGACCGCGTGCAGACGTAGTAGACGTAGCGGTGCGTGTTGCCATTCTTGCAGTGCTTGAACTTTTCATCCGCTGTTATGCCTGACCCGCAGCTCCCGCAGATGAATAATCGAGTGAAGTCGAACTCTTTGGTGCCCGGATGCTTCCGCGACGGCGCATGCAAGTTGGCTTGCGCCGCCAAGTACAGTTCTTTACTAATGATTGGGTCGTGGGATGTTTTGTACCACTTACCACCCCCGACCGGATACTCGAACTCACCGTAATAGTAGGTATCCTTGAGCATCCGGAAGATACCACTTAAGGCAACCCGCTTGCCGGTGCGCGTGGTGAATCCTATGCTAACCAACCACTCGTATATATCCCTGCCGCTCACATTTTCGTTCGCCACCTTCTCAAACATTTGCTTCATGATGTGTGCTCGTTCCGGGTCGAGCATGATTTTCTTCGTCCCTTTGTCGGCATACTTCTCGTTCATGTATCCGAGCGGACAGACTCCCGGTCGGAACCCCATTTCGCATTTGGTGCGAAGTCCTCGTTTTACATTCTCTCCCTTGTGATCATTCTCCAGCTTTGCCTGGCTGCAGAGGATCATCAGCATGAACTTGTCGTTGGGCGAGTTGGTAAACCGCTGCCCGTGCGTCCGAATATCAATGAGCGACTTGCTGTCCATCAAGTCGACGATGGATCCTAAATCTCCGGCGTTTCTACTAATGCGCGACGGGTCCCAGGCGATGACGCCGGTAAACTTGCCACTCTTGATATCCGCAACCATCTGCTTAAACACCGGGCGCTGGCCTGACTCCTTGGCCGAGTGCGCCTCGCGGTATATTTCGGCTATATTGAGTCCTTCTTTTTCTGCCGCTGCCGCCATCTCTCTAATTTGCGAGTCGATGGACAACGCTTGCAACTCGTCTTGCTCGGTTGATTTCCTCGCATACAAACAATATCGAACAGGTACTATTAATTGCGGCACGAAGCCGCGCGGAAGGCTAGACCCTTGGGTTATGGTTTCCATACACACCAAGAGATGACAGCTCCTGGGGTTAAGTCCAGACTCTCAAAGACCCTTGTGGTGCCTCAAAGAAAACACCCCACCTTTTGTATAGGTGGGGTGGAAATTGTGAGCGCATTTGCGCGCTCAGGACCTTGCGAAGTCGGAGACAAGCTCCGGCGTCGCAGTGTCGAATCCGACGACGTCGAGCATGCCCGCGTCATTCGGATCGGCGATTGAGAACTCGGTGGCTGTCATTCCAACAACCACGAGCCTCGCCGGAATGCCCGTCTCGCGACGGTACTGCTCGAGCGCCTGGCAGGGGTGGATGTTCCCAAACCAAGTCTCGTTGTCGGTGTAAACCTCAAAGAGGTCCACCTCCAACGAACGCTCAAGAGCGTACCTCATCGGGAGCGAGCAATCGGTGCCGCCGTTGTAGCTCATCCGCTCAAGCGTGCGCAGGACATCGTCAAGCCGCTGACGCGGCGAGATGTCTACTGGCATCAGCTTGTGGCAGAAAGCCATGGTGGTGCAGGCGCTTTCGACGCGTGCGGATACGAGCGAGAGAGCCGCGCTTGCAGTGCGAGGGGTGAGCCCCGCAATGCCGGCGATCCTCTCACAGCTCATGGACCCGGACACATCGAGCGCTTTGAGCACCCGCTTTCCCGTCGGCGTAACGTTGCCGAAGGCGAGGTAGAAGGCCTCGTCCAGAGCGTCGGTCACTTGCGCAACCGGCTCCCAAGACAACCTTCCCCGTCCGCCATGCCCCTCCTTGTAAGTGGAGAGCGCACCGAGAACAGCGATGGGATGCACCCGCGACTTGCGCAGACTCTCCGCATTCCCGAGCCGGCCGGCTGCCAGCCGTGCCGCATCGCTCAAAGGAGCGATGAGCCCGTTGGCAGTCAGCCGCCCGAGGTTGCGCAAGAGCGCAGTCATCGGCAGGTTAGGAAGCAGAGCCTCCCAGACCTTTGCGTCGCCAAGGAATTGCGGCGGGATCATCTCCCACGACAACGCCCGGTTCGCACCGATGAGCGTGACGACCTCGTCCACCTTCGTCGCACGGGAGACCTCGATAAAGGTCTGCACCAGCGCCGGCAACTCGTCCTGCACCTTTCCCTGGGTTGCCCAGTGGAAGAGTGCCTGATGAGCTGCAGTGGGAGGAGTCGTGTGTGCGAGGCGCAAAGCATCGCGATGCGTCCAACCATCCCGCTGACGATACTTCGTCAACTGGTAGGTCAGGCGATCGATGTCCTGCTCGTACCATCTCCCGATGGAACGGCGGAGTCCTCGGCCCCAGCCCCGAAACCCTTGCACGTTCTTGAGGAACGTGAAGAGATGGGTGCCGGTGCGAGCGACTCGCGGCAGCGCGTTGAGCGCCGCACGCTTGGTCGTGTCGTCACCGAGTCCCGCAGCGACCGCCAGCGCAAAGAGCGCGGGATCGTTTTTGGGAGCACGGCCTGACTCGGAGATCTCGACGATGCGGGCAACGGCCCACTCACCATCGGTCTTCACGAGTCTGACGATGACCTCCGCGTTCTCGACCGTCAACTGACGCTCGGACGCGTAATACGTGCCGCCTTCGCAGCCAAGGATGAGGAAACGGTCGAACCGCTTCTTGTCATCGATGGCGAAGACGAATCCGCCGGCCGAATTCTCAACTTGCTCTCTTCCGAGAATGGGTTGAGTCTGTTCGGTCTGACGGATGTTCGCGTGTTGCGCGTAGTGCATCGGTGCCTCCTTTAGGCAAAGTTACAGCGCAACGGGATTGTTGCGCTGTGCGGCCCACAAAGGGTAGAGAAGGAAGTACTAGATGGCGGACAAGGTAGTGCCGAAGGGAGATTGGACTGCATTTCGCTGCACCTTCTTTCGAAGGCCTGCGATGCACATCCGAGATCAGGTCCCTGGCCCCGACCTGTAGTGGGGTCGTCAAGTGCCTCCTGCCAGCTCCTCTTGCGAGGAGTTTGGAGGCTGCGCCATGATGATAACCCTACGGTATCGGCCCGCCATCTAACTAATTGCATCCACAGACAAGTTGTGCCAAACGGTGTGTAGTACAGTTATGTGCTGATAACCGTCTGACGTCGGCCCGTGGTTGAACTCTCAAACAACTAACTGCTGGGCATTATAGTCGATTTGA
>Ga0209541_10005249_pt1 | contig 22670 bp, 24 predicted proteins | sample RifCSPlowO2_01_FD_184027 | JGI IMG/M metagenome (GOLD analysis project Ga0209541, IMG submission 184027) | Groundwater microbial communities from Rifle, Colorado - Rifle CSP2_plank lowO2_0.1 (SPAdes) (version 2) | ecosystem: Environmental > Aquatic > Deep subsurface > Groundwater | place...
GTTATTGTCTGAGTTGTCCACACGACTCCCGTTCGAATCCGTGCCCGTCAACACGACGAAAAAGTTCCCGTCGGCCAACGCGGATAAATCCCACGTGTAACTGCAACGGAACACCGGCCCCGCCGAACAAGAATAACTATTCAACGCTTGCGAAACAATCTGCGTTCCACCACTCGGCGACGATTGAACAGTAGTTGCATACGCCAACCTCGCAATCAAACCACTCACAATCCCAAAACCAGACTCCAAATTAAAATCAATGGTTTGCGTTCCCCCAATCGTATTAGAATCACTCGGAGAAAGCACCTGCACGTAAGGTGCGTTTTGGTCGTAGTGGTATCCGATGTCGATGGTTTGCGTGTCAAGCTTGTTGTTTAGCTGAGTGGTTCTCAAATTGAAGAAATTGTTGATATCCACTCCGTTGGAATCCTGATCGCCTGTATTCACAAGCAGTGCACCGCCGTTTGAAAGAGAATTGAGCAAAAAGTTTCGGTCTGATGCATCTCCTGTAAATGGTGATGCTCCTAAATAAACAGACTCGGCTCCTTCCGTATATCCGCTTCCGTTGGCATCGTTTCCCCAAAAGGCATTGAAATTGGAGACGATGCTTCCGTTGGCATCGCGATTAACGACCGCAGTCCCGGTGTTAAATGCAAAAATATTGTTTCGAGCATTCGTAATCTGCCCACAAAGACCATTATAAACCGCGCCACCACCCACAGAATTGGCATTATTATCAAAAAAAGTGTTATTAGAAAGCGTGGAAATAGTCACTCTTCCGGTGCACGAGTTAATGGGAGATCCCTGGAAAGTCCCTGTAGTGTAAATCGCGCCCCCTTGTGAACGAGAATTATTCTTGAATAAATTATTATAAATACTGGCAGTAATCTCTCCACTCGGACCTGCAATTAAATAAATCCCATTCCGAGCACCAGTTGCACTGTTAGAAAAAACATTGTTGTAAATGTTGATTGGCCCAGTGACTTGAACGACTGCATGACTATTATATGTTGAATCACTGTGAAGAAAAGTATTGTTGAACATGTTATAAATCACCCCCCCATTACAATACACCGTATCACCAATATTATCCTCAAACAAATTATCATACACACTCGTAATCGTTCCATAACAATAAACCCCAGACCCCATACCAGACCCAACATTATTATCATGAAAAACCGAATCATGAACCGAATACATATTCCCAATCCCAAGCGCAGTCTTCGCATACCCAATATTCAAATCAAACAAATCATTAGTATCCACCAACCTCAACGAACCACCAGCAAAATTAATTGCCTTAGAATAATCCGCTTTTTGGGGAACACCGTCGCTTTCGGCGACCGAAGCTCCAACCGAATTATCATCGCGGCTTGTGAAAATGATTTTACTATCCGAAGAACCCTGGGCTTTTAGAATGCCGTTCGTCGTGACATTGATATACGTGGTTCCACCGGTCTTGAATTTGACCACAACCCCCGGCTGGATGGTGAGCATGCATCCTTTGACGTCCACATTATTGTCAACATTCAGATAATAGGTGGTTCCCGTAAGCCACACGACATTTGCATCACCGGGATGACAAACTTTCGCAGTGTACGTCTCCAGTGTGCCAAAACCAAAACCACTTGCCGAGAAAACCCCGACAAGAAACAGAAAAACAATTACCCGCAAAAGCCACATAAAAATAGAGAGGAAATTGGAAAATATATTCTTTTGGGTGTTGAAAAAGCCAAAAAAAGCATTCAGAGAATCATGTGCGCGAGATAAAACTGAATCGGAGTTTCCCCAATCGAAAACGACACTTTCATGGGCGCGTCGGTTTTGAGTTCCAAGGTAACGCGTTTTTCATTCTCGGCTTCCTTGATCACGTTTTGCAAAAACGTCAAATTGAATTTTCCCACGGTTTCCGCCATACTCTTCACGGACACGACACTGGTCTGGCTCGCGACGCTTCGCAAAATCCCCGCGTGTCCCTTCGACTCCACGGCAAACGAACCGTCCTTGACTTTTAACACGACGGAATTCCCAAACAACGCCGCGTCTTTTAACGCTTCTTTTAACACGCGTGCGTTCACCTGAACAATCGCGTCAAACTTCGGCGTCGGAACCGCGGGCTCGTCTTTCATCACGTCAATCAAAGGCAAATGAAACTTTCGCGCCAAATCGCCTTCAAACTCAAGAATCAATTCCGAATCCTGCAAATCCATCCGCAGCAAATCATTGGCTTGGCCGCGCTGCAAAATCCGGTTCAATTCCGGAATATCGAGCCCCACAAACGCGGGTTCCACCGCGAACTTCTGAAAAAAACCCTTGGCCAGAAAAAAATCCACCAACACGATCTGACTCGGATCCGTTTCCTTGAAAAAAATCCCCTGGGAATTGAAACGGACATTTCCTTCCGAAACAAACGTGGCAATGGCGCCAATCGCGCGCTGCAAGAGAACAATATTTCTGGTTTCAATCGACATTAAGATCCAACAGAACAACTATAGAAAAACAAATTAAAACCAGCCGGTCAAGGTTTAAACGCGTATTCCGGAAATTGCCGTTTTTGCCGGGTTTTTTTGGTATTGCCGCAAGCCTTCTTTTAACAGCACCAACGCCAAAGTCGCGCATTTGATGCGGGTCTGAATGATTCCGCCCAATTCGTCAAACATCTGGTGTGGAGTGATTTCCAGGACCTCGATAATGGTTTTTCCCTTGACCATTTCCGTCAAAAGCGAAGCCGCCGCGGTAGAAATCGCGCACCCGACGTTTTCAAACGACGCGTCCACCACGGTGTTTCCCTCAAGTTTCAAAAAAATCGTGGCTTTGTCCCCGCAAATCGGGTTTCCACCCGACACTTCCAAAGACGGGACATTCAGTTTTCCCCGGTTCTGCGGATTCTTGTACAATTCCAGAATCACTTCCGAAAACAATTCGTTTGAATCCGTCATTTTTTCCCGACCTTGAAAATTCTCTGGGTTTTTTCGATTCCTTCCACGAGCTTGTCCACTTCGTCAAACGAATTGTAAAAATAAAAACTCGCCCGGCACACCGCGTCAAAACCCAAATCGCGAAGCAATGGCTGCGCGCAATGATTACCCGAACGAATCGCAATTCCGTCCGAATCCAATACCGTGGCCACGTCATGCGGATGCACGCCATCCACCGTAAACGAAAAAATCGACACTTTTTTTTCCGGTTTTGGACCCAGAACTTTTACTCCGGGCAATTGCGAAAGCGCTTTATGCGCAGCGCGCCCCAAATTCGAATCGCGTTTCGAAATCTCGTCAAAACCGATTCCCTGCAAAAATTCCACGGCCGCGCCAAACCCCACCATGCCCGCGATATCCATGGTTCCCGCCTCAAAACGCCACGGAAGCGAATTATACGTGGCGCGATCCCAAAAAACCTCAGAAATCATTTCGCCCCCGGTTAAAAACGGCGGCAAAGACGACAAAACATCCTGACGCCCCCACAGCAACCCCACCCCTGTGGGACCGCACATCTTGTGGCTTGACCACGTCAAAAAATCGCACCCGATTTTCCGAACGTCCACCGGAAAATGCGGAACGGACTGGCAGGCATCCACCAGACACAAGCCCCCGTAATCATGTGCAAGACGCGACAATTGCCGCACGTCATTAATAGTACCCAACACATTGGACGCGTGCGACACCGCAACCAAACGCGTTTTTTTCGAAATCATTTTCTCGGCCGCATCCAAATCCAATTCCATCGAAGACGACAGCGGGATTACTTTTAGTTTCAAATCCAATTCTTCGGCAAGCACGATCCACGGCACGAGATTCGCATGATGCTCCATTCCAGAAACCAGTATCTCGTCTCCTTTTTTGAAAAACCCTTTTTTCTTCAAACCAAACGAAACCAAATTAATCGCCTCGGTCGCGTTTCGCGTCAAGACGATTTCCTGCATCGAATACGCATTCACCAGATCCGCAGCCAATTCATGTCCTTCGTCGAACAGGTTCGACGCTTCCTCGCTTAACGTATGCTTGGCGCGGTGCACATTGGCATTGTGATTACAATAAAAATCAGCAATTGCGTCGATCACGACCCGGGGCTTTTGACTCGTGGCCGCGCTGTCAAGATACACCAACGGCTTTTTGTTCACCTGCCGGCGCAGAATCGGAAACTCTTTTCGGATTTTTTCCCAGTTGACCATGCGATTACTCCAAACGAGCAGCGATTTTTTCTTCCAGCAACCCGAGCACCCGTTCTCGAAGCAGCGGAGACAATTCGTTCGCGACGCTTTCCAAAAAACCGGATACGATCATTTTTTCGCATTCCTGACGCGGAATTCCTTTGGACTCCAAGTAAAAAATCGCGTCTTCGTCCACGTGCGCCACGGATGCGGAATGCGTCGCTTTCACGTCATCCGCCAAAATCTCAAGGCCCGGAATCATGTTCGCGGTCGCGGACTTTGAAAGCAGCATTCCGTGGCATTCCAGCAACGCGTCCGACTGCTGCGCATTGGGAAAAATCCGGATCATCCCGTCAAACGCCGCGTTAGACGCATCCAGAAAAACCCCTTTGAAAACGCAACGGCTAAAACAATTTCCGACACGATGATTATTCGAAAACAACACGTCAAAACCCGCTTTGCCCGAACCAAAACACACGTCACGCTGGGAAACCTTTCCCCCGCTATTGGTCAAGTGGTTGGCCACAGAACATTTTAATTCCCGGGCATTTAAAAAACCGTTCGAAGGCGAGAGCGACGCGTCTTTTCCGATAAACGACTGCAATGAAACAAACCCGTCGGCATTCACGTCGAACAACCGGACAAACGACGCGTTCGCGTTGTCTTCGAGAACGATGGACTGAAAATAACCGCCTTCAAAATTGCCTTTCAAATGCTCGATCCAGGCGACGCCCGAAACGCTTTCTTTGACTACGATCAAAACCTTGTACGCGACATCCTTTTTTCCCGAAAAAGTCCACTCAAGCGGAGCGGAAACATCGGTTTTATTGTCGATGACCAGAACAAAACCCGCGTTAAAAAACGCGTTCACGAACCATTCGAACTCCGCCTGCGGCGATTCTTTTTCAAGCAACGATTTTACGTCCAGAGACTTGTCGTTAAAAGCCTGTTCCCAGGACAACACCCGCACGCCTTTTTTTTCCAGTTCAACCGGCGCGCGCGCATCACTTCCTCCCGGAGAAAAATCCACCCATTTCTTTTTTGGCGAAAAAAAATACGGTTTTTTCGCAGTGGAAAACGACTCGAACCCGGTTTTGTTCTTTTGCCGGTAACCGGAAAACCACTTGGGCTCGCCGGTCACGCTCAACGTACTAGACCCCATTTTTTCACCCAGTTACCCGATGGTTCCTTCCATTTCCATTTCAATCAGGCGGTTCAATTCCACGGCGTACTCCATGGGCAACGATTTGGTGAACGGCTGGATGAAACCCAATACGATCAACGTCAACGCTTCGGTTTCGGTCAATCCTCTGGAGGTCAAATAAAAAATCTGGTCTTCCCCGATTTTTCCGACTTTGGCTTCGTGCGCGATTGTTGCCGTCGGTTCGTTGATTTCAATCGTCGGATACGTATCGCTTCGCGAATAATCATCCAGGAGCAACGCGTCGCACACCACGTTGCTTTTCACGTTTTTCATTCCTTTGGCCACGCGCACCAATCCCCGATACGACGCGCGGCCACCGTCTTTGGAAATGCTTTTCGAGGTAATGCGGCTCGTGGTGTTCGAGGCCAAATGCACGACTTTTGCGCCGGCGTCCTGATGCTGTCCTTTGGCGGCCAGCGCGACGGAAAGAATCTCGGCTTTCGAGCCTTCGCCGAGCAAAAAAACCGCCGGATACTTCATCGTGACCTTCGAACCCAAGTTTCCGTCCACCCATTCCACGGTCGCGTTTTTGTGCGCCACCGCGCGCTTGGTCACGAGATTGTAAATATTGTTCGACCAGTTCTGAATCGTTGTGTACCGCACATGCGCGCTGTCTTTGGCCACGACTTCAACGACCGCCGAATGCAACGCCTGCGACGAATACTTCGGAGCCGTGCAACCCTCGACATAATGAATTTGACTTTCCGGTTCCGCCACGATCAACGTGCGCTCGAACTGACCCATGTTTTCCGCGTTAATCCGAAAATACGCCTGCAGGGGAATCTCGACTTTCACGCCTTTTGGAACAAAAACGAACGATCCGCCGCTCCACACCGCGCTGTTTAACGCCGCGAACTTGTTGTCGGAATACGGAATCGTTTTTCCGAAATGCGCTTTCACGATTTCGGGATACTCCAACAAACCCTGGTCCATGGACAAAAACAAGACTCCGAGTTTTTCCAAATCTTTCCGGATGCTGTGATACACGATTTCGGAATCATACTGCGCGCCAACGCCGCCCAAAAACTTTTTTTCGGCATCCGGAAGCCCGAGCCGGTCAAACGTATTCTTGATGTACTCCGGAACGTCCTCCCATTTTTCGCGGTTGGCTTCGGACGCGCGCATGTAATACACGATGTCATTAAACTTGATGCCATTCAAATCCGCGCCCCATTGCGGCATGGGCTTTGCTTCAAAGGCTTTGAGCGCCTTGAGGCGATACTCGAGCATCCATTGCGGTTCGTTCTTGATCGCGGAAATTTCCTTGACGGTTCTTTCGGAAAGCCCCTTGTTGAGAATGACTTCATAGCTTTCCGTACCCGTCTTGAAATCGTAACGCGAATAATCCAGGCTCGCAAGCTGGCGTTCCTTGGACAAGTCCTTGGCCATTATTTTTCAGCTCCACGGCCCATCGCGCTTTTTTGCAGCACGGTTTTGTAACCGTTTGCTTCCAGTTCGTCCGCCAAAGACATGTCGCCGGACGCGACGATCCGGCCTTCGCTTAACACGTGCACCACGTCGGGCTTGAGGTAATTCAGGATGCGTTTGTAGTGCGTGATCACGATTGCCGAAAAATCCGGTCCGCGCAGCCGGTTCACGGATTCCGCCACCAGTTTTAAGGAATCGATGTCAAGACCCGAATCGGTTTCATCCAAAATCGCAAGCTTTGGCTCGAGCATCATCAACTGCAGGATTTCCGCGCGTTTTTTTTCCCCGCCGGAAAAACCAACATTAAGCTCGCGCTTGGTGAACTCGGGAGTCATGTGCAGGGCCTCGGCCTTGCTTTTAAGCAATTTTTGAAAATCAAGCACGGAAATTTTTTTGTTCGGAAAACGCGCCTTGTACGCGGAAAACAAAAACTTGGAAAACCCGAGGCCTTGAACCTCAAACGGATACTGAAAACTCAAAAACAAACCAAGACGGCTACGCTTGTCCGGCGAAAGTTCCAGCACATCTTTTCCTTCAAACGAAATCGATCCTTTCGTCACCACGAATTTGGGGTGCCCCATGATCACGTTGGACAACGTGGATTTTCCGCTTCCATTCGGACCCATGATCGCGTGCACTTCGCCTTTCTTGACGGACAAATCGATTCCGTTGAGTATGTTTTTCCCGTCAATTTGGGCATGCAGATCTTTCACCGAAAGCAAATCCATTCGTTTTCCTCCTTACTGAATCTGCGTCAACTTGTTGCAATGATTTTGGCACGCCAACGCGATATGCGAATCCATATATTCGAAAATACTTGATTTTCCTTTTTCCATGGAAACGCCTTGTTTAATCACCGGGTTCAAATCGTAAATCCGCTGTTTTCCCTGGGTTCTCACGGTGACATAATTGCACAGGCGAAGCATCGAAAGCGAATGACTCAAACGCGATTGCTCGGTGGAAAGCGACTTGGCCAAATCGTTTACGGAACGCGGTTTTTCCGCCAATTCCTTTAGGATTTTCAATCGCAAATCATTGGACAAGGTTTCAAAACACAGATTATATGGCTTTTCCTTCATATGAAATATCATTCATACATCTCGATTTAAAGGTTTTGGTGCGAAAAAATCCTATATGATCACCACGGAAAAACTCGTCGAAGCCCTAAAACAAGTATTCGACCCCGAAATCCCGATTAACGTCTACGACCTGGGACTCATTTACGAACACCGCGTCAACCCCGACGACTCGATTTACATCAAAGCCACGATGACGAGCCCAGCCTGCCCTTACGCCGGAATACTGCTCGCCGACCTCAAATCCAAAGTGAAACAACTCACCGGGGCCACCCAAGTGGACGTCGAACTCACGTTTTCTCCGCTTTGGACCACGGACAAAATGACCGAAGAAGGAAAAGCCCAATTCGAAGTCTTTTGAATCAACGCGTTGTTTTTCGCTTTTTTTGCCCGGATTCACCCGCGTTTTTTTGGAACCGGGCAAGACGATTTCGAACCGCTTTTTTTGCCCGCGCCAACCGCATCACGTTTAGCGGAAACCGGGAACGCTTTTCACGAATGCCATCCACGACCAACCGTTGCTGTTCAACCGCCCGACGCAACGCCTCTGAATCTTTTTTGCGTTGGGCCAAGTCCGCGGACGCCAACCGAAACCATTTGTTTCGACGACTCAATTCTGGTTCCAAAAGCCCATCTTCTTGCAACTTGGTTTTGGCCAATTCCAACAGTTTCACGGCTTTTGCCTCGCCCGCCACCACTTTTTTTAATTCGCGTTGCAATTCAAACAACCGCGTGGTCTTTGCACCCAACCGGATCCGAAGCGGATCCATATTCCGCAGTTTGTAATTTTTCCGATGACGAATCCGATCGCGTTTTTCCGACGGAAGCGAAATCCAGCGCAACGCCATCACGGGAAGCGACAACCGAGACCGCTTGGCCCGCTCAAGATCCGCGTTCTTTCTGATTTTTTCCTTTCGATTTTCGGCATACTTTCGACGCAGCGGCTTTAACCGACGCGACCATTTCCGATGCGCACGCACCGCTTTTTCAAGCACCCGCGGATCCCCATCAATGCCAAGCCGCAAAATCCGCAACTCCAAGTTTTTGACCCGATTCTTGGCTTCTTTCTTTTTTTCAAAAAAAGCCGTTGCACGGACTTCCGCCAACCGCGTTTCCTTTGAAAGGCGGGACACCCGCGACCGAAAACTACCCGTTCTTGCCATTCTTTCACCATCGATTCATTCGCGATTAAAAAAAATCCAAAAATAACGCGAACCCGCGATTTTTTTAAAACCCGCTTTTCGAGCCGCGGCATAAAACTGGCGGCGAGAACCATCCAACGCTTCCAGATCCAATCCTTTCGATCGAAAATAACCTTCGGACAACGACGGATTGTGTTCGGGCCGCAGCAACGCCACCGCTTCCAATCCTTCGCGGCGAGCAAACGCCACGAATTCCTTTAACACAAAATTCTGCCACGGTTCCTTCACGACACGGTTCATTTCATTCACCAACCGCGTTGGAGACGCATACTTTCTCTTCGAAGGCCCCTGCAGACCCATAATCGCCAAAACGGCATCCGGACGGAAACGATCAATCGGATGCGAAAACTCGGGTTCGATCGAAGACGTCAACGCGAACTTGATCCGAAACGGATTACGCGGAAACCCCCGGGTCCAACGCGTCACCGAAAACATCACATTGCCTTCATGGCTGGCTTTTCGCATCGCCAATTTGAACTTCCCGACGGAAAAAGGCTTAAAATCCGCGATAAACTTCCGATAAAAACGCGGCGGCGCCACGGAGTCGATTCCATACAAGTAACGATACGAATCCGCAATACGCGGCCAATGCCGACGCGTTCTACGCGCCAATAACGCCGCGTGCGGAAGCCTCAAAACACGGCCTACCTTTTGCTTAAACGTTTTCGAAGAAGCCATCCAACCGCATAAAACAACGGCTTCGGATTTAAAAAACATTCAACACGACAATACATAACAACCCCTGATTTTCATGAAACCCCCCAAAATCAACCGGTACGGATCGTTTGCCCTGGGTCCCAAGCGAGACGCCTGCATCGACTGTCTACAAGGCAAAAAAATGGTCATTTTTATTACAGGTATATGCAACAAACACTGTTTTTACTGCCCCGTGTCCGACGAAAAAATGCGCCGCGACAACCCGTTTGCCAACGAACGCCCCTTACGAAACGGACACGAAATCGAAGACCTGCGAGATGAAGCGCATGCGATGAACGCAACCGGTGCCAGCATCACCGGCGGAGACCCCCTCACCAAAATCGACCGATGCGTCGAATACATCACCGCGCTCAAAAAAGAATTCGGACCCACATTCCACATTCATTTGTACACTTGGGGCACCTTTGCCACACCTGAAAACGTCAAAAAACTCGAAAAAGCCGGACTTGACGAAATCCGGTTCCACTTATTCAAAGACCCTGATTTCGATCGCATTTTGCCCGCGCTCAAAACCAAAATGCAAGTAACAGTCGAAGTACCGTGTATTCCGACCAAAGAAAACGAAAAAGAATTATTCGAAATGGTGGAGTACATGAAACACCACAGACTCAAATACTTGAACTTGAACGAACTCGAATTCTCCGACGCGAACTTCGACCGACTGCTTGACACGGGATTCAAACAAGCCAATGACATCGAATACCGCGCCAAAGGAAGCCTACAACTCGCGTTTCGCGTCGCGGACCGCTGTCGACCCGAAATCAACGTGAATTTCTGCTCGAGCGCGAACAAATCGTTTTTACAAATCGGACAACGCATGAAACGCCGCGCCGAAAACACGAAAAAACCATTCGAAAACGTCAACTCCGACGGAATGATCGAAAAATATGCGGTCGAAGGACCCGGTCTCACCCAGGCGTTGGCTGAAAAAATCGTTTCCCAATACGGAAAAATGATCCGCTACAACCCCGTCAAAAAAAGACTCGAAACCAACGAACAAAACGCCAAAAAAATCGCCAAAAAATACCATCTGCTGGTCGCGTTCATCCTTGAAATGCCGGCATTCGAACCATGGGACGTCGAAAAAATCCCGCTAAACGCATAAAGCCACCAAAACGCGTGTTCAACCGGAAATTATTACAGGACCGCCAATTTTTGCTGTAGTTTTGTCAATGGCAACGCGTCTTGCTCGGCTTTTGAAAAAAAAACCGCTTGTTTTTCGCCGCTCACCAGCACCCCGTCAAACAACACCGCGATCTGCCGAAAATGCGTATAATCATGACGCACCGATCCGATTTCTTTGCTCAATTTCACCCGCACCCCGAATTTTTCGAAAAACTTTTCTTCAATCACCTGCTTTGAATCCGAAAGCGGCGCGTATTCCACCAACGGAAACGAATAAAGACCCTTCAAAAGCCCTTTTTCATTGGACGCAAGCCACCACCGACCGCCTTGAAAAACACGGATGACCGCAAACGAACGCACGGGACGCGCCGGTTTCTTGGACGACACCGGCAACTCGGATTGACGGCCTTCCAAAAACGCGATGCAACCCGACTTAATCGGACACTGGGCGCACAACGGAACCTCGGGAACACAAATCAACGCCCCTAATTCCATCAACGCCTGATTAAACATCCGCGCGCGACCAACGGGAAGAATCGAATCCGCAATCGACTGGAATTTTTTCCGCGAAGACGGTTGACGAATATCAACGGCGACCCCGAATACCCGGGCCAACACCCGGAACACGTTTCCATCCAAAACCGCATGATCTTGGTTGAAAGCGATGCTTGACACCGCGGCCGCGACATACGGGCCGATTCCCGGCAACTCCAACAACTCAAAATAACCCGACGGAAGAACGCCACCATGTTTTTTCGCCACGATTTTCGCGGCTTTGTGCAGGTTTCGCGCGCGCGAATAATACCCCAACCCCTCCCAGTACTTGAGCACTTCTTGCTCGGACGCTTTTCCAAGCGCGTTTACCGAAGGAAATCGTGTAATAAAACGATCGAAAAACGGCAGGGCCTGATCCACGCGCGTCTGCTGCAACATGATTTCGGAAATCCACACCCAATACGGATCATAGGTTTTTCGCCAGGGAAGCGGACGCTGGTTTTTTTCAAACCACAAAAGCAATTCATCCGAAGAAAAAACCGTTTGAGTCATGCAAGCCACCAAAAAAATTAACGATTGAAAATCCACTCCACGATTTTTGGGATTAGCTCCGGTTGACCATCCAACAACGCGGTCGCATGGCCCCCGGTCTTAAGACGAACGAATTCTTTTTCGGATGTGACGACTCCGACCAATTCTTTGCTGGAAGAAAACGAATACGGATCATCCGCGCTTGAAATAACCAACAACGGAACCCGGGTTTTGGCAGCGTCGGCTTTCGGTTTTAAGCCTTTGAAATCAAGCCCCGGCGACAACGCCACAGAACCAAAAAAACCCGGATGACGCGCAGGATACATGATCGCCCAATTCGCGCCGATCGATCCGCCGACCAAAAAAAAAGCTTCGAATCCTTTTTCCCTTAAAAAAGCGACCGCCGCGTCAAGATCTTTTTCCATATTCAAAAAATCGTTTGGCAAAAGCGATTGCGGATTGGCCAGAAAACCTTGAGCGCGCGACTCGCCGTGACCACGCCAATCAAACGAGAGGACGGAAAAACCATTGGCCACGAGGGCACGTGTTAAGGCCCCAAAAACCGATCGGTCGCGGTTAAACGGATGAACCAAAATCACGACTTTTTTCGGATTCACCGGAAAAAAATCGCCTTTGAGAACCACGTGATCGGACGTCGTCAACACAACCGGTTCTTGGTTCATCACACAAAAAAGCCAGACGTTTTTTTAGGGAGTATGGTGCCGGAAAAGCATCCGGCCACCGCTCCCCCATCCCCCAATTCCTCCCGCAACCAGCCAATTAGATGTGCGAAAGGCCTTTCTATCCGTGAATGAAACCGCCGTACATAATGGGTCAAACGACGGGAATTACGGGTATGAAAAGCGCAACATGGTCTGGTCGACCGAATTCTTAAGATCGGTCAGGGAATGCTCGACGCCATCCTGAAAATCCTCCCAGGAACGCTCACCCGAATTCTTGAGTTCTTCGTAGCGCAGTTGAGCGCGTTCTTGTTTAAACCGCAGATGGGACACCCACTGATGGTATTCAATCTGCAAATAGGCTTCCGCTTGGGTCGCTTGCTGTGAAAGCTCGTCGACTTTTCCCCGTAATTGCGACAATTGGCTTTCGATTCTCTTTTGGTACACCTCTTTTAACGTAATAAAATCACCCCAGGTCAAAATATTAGAACAAACATATTATAAATTTTATGAATGAGTTATAGACTGTGGGTATTCCCATTGGCCCCATTTCCGCCTAAACCGACCGATTAGGAACTAAAAAACCGAAAACCGATCCAAATCAATCCGACCAAAACCGGCTGATGAACCAAATACAACACCAACGAATGGCGCCCCAAAAACCCCAATAATCGGACCGGGCGCCCAGAAACCCACCCAAACACCCGTGTTTTTTGGCCTTTTGGAAAAAAACGATCCGCGGCCGCAATCCCCAGCAAAAACACGCCAAACCAGGGAAACAACGGAAAATAATCAAACGTCTGAAACGAAAACGGAAACAACACGATCCAATCCGGAACCCACGTGCCGTTTTGCGAAAACACGATTCCCGCCGCCACCACTGCGATCCCGGCCCAAAACGAAAACCGAGGACGCGAAACGAACGGAATCGAAAGCATTGTCGCGACCCCCAGCAAATGCAACACCCCAAACCAAATCACGTAATCCGGAAAAAAAACCAAGGTGAACAAGGTAATCAAAAAACCGATGCCGAGCAAAAACAATCCCCGCGAAACAAAATCCGCGATCAACCCATAACCATCCAGATTCCGGCGAAACACCCGCACATACAGCGACAACCCCGCGACAAACACGAACAAAAACGCGGCCACGCGGCCCAACCAAAAAAACACGCCCGAATACACGTCAAAACGCGGCCCGACGAAAAAATTGTAATCAAACAAAAAATGAAAAAGAATCATGGCCACGATGGCGATTCCGCGCAACGCATCGATTTCAATCCAACGCGCGGACACAAAAAAAACCTTTCTTCGTCAACCAAACGCAGGCAGGAAAAAACGCCACCATAACAAAAGCATCGCCGCAAGCATCAAAACCGCGACTTCAAGTTCAAGCGAAACCGTCAAATAATTCGAAAAAGGTTTTTCCGAAACCGATTCGGTTTTTTTCCACCTGGAAAAAAAACGCTTTTGGCTCGACAATAACAAACCCAAGCTCAAAAACATCAGCAACAGCATCGCACCGGCAATCATGACCAGAAAAACCGAGAAAAGAAATCCCACGACCGCAAGCAAAAGCCCGGCCAAGGAAAAAATCAATAACACCGGATTCAAAAAACCCGTGAGGCGGTTGGATACCATATAGTGTTTCAAAGGACAAAAACAATTTTTAAAGACCACCGAACCGCAAACCCGAAAAAAGAAAGAAAACGGGTTTACTTCAAACCCAGGGCTTTCTTAATGGCTTCGCGATTAAAACCAACGATGATTTTTCCGTTAATGTCAAGCACGGGCACGCCGGTTTGACCCGATTTCTGGATCATTTCCTCGGCTTTGTCATAATCATCGTCGACGAACACATCGTTAAACGAAACCTTGCTTTGTTTGAGATAGTCTTTTGCCATGATGCAATACGGACACGTATGCGTCGAATACACGGTAACAGCCATAGTGAGAAAACCTCCTTTGGAAAAAAATTCTCCGATTGACTACAAAAAATGTGAAACCGCAGGTTTAAAAAAAACTGCCCTGACAATTCAAAAAGATTTGAATTAACCCCCACCAGCGCAATTAAAAATCAGTTTCTACCCCAAACAATAGTTACGGAAAAAACATGGAACTCGCATTCATTCTCATCGCCCCGTTCAGCAAAGACGCCACAAACATTATTCAAAATCAATCCCGCAATTCCATCGTCAAAACATACTTGCTCGCGCCAAAAAACGCGCTTTCGTTCACCCAAGCCGCGGAAGCCGCGTTCAAAAAAAACAAAATTCCACTCGAAATCCTCGACGTGGACCAGCCCGACCAGATCGATTCAGTGCACGAACTCCTCGGACAACTCAAACAACGAGAAAGCCAACACCCCATGATATTCGACTTAAGCGACGCCTCCGAACCATTGGGCCGGATTGTGTTGTCGTTCGCGCACCTGCACGGACTGCAGGTAACGGAACAACGCAACCACAAAACCATGGAGTATCCGGTTCCACAACAAGCGTATTTCGAAACACTTTCCGACAAAAAAGTCCAGGTACTCGCGATTTTGGCCAAAAAAGACTGCTGTGATTCGCTTGACGACTTGTCGAAAAAACTCAACCTTTCGCCAAGCCTGATCAGCTATCATGTGAACGGAACCGACAAAAACCCCGGGCTTTGGGAACTCGGACTCGTGGAACACGTTCGAAAAAACGGAAAAATCGTGCTCAAATTAACAGACCTGGGCCGCTTGCTCGTCAAAGACCCCGATTTGATGGAAAAAGCCAGGTCATTAACCCGAAAAGAAAACGAAGACCCGTCGCTGACCAAACCATTCTGGAAAAAATAAAAAACAAAAAAAAACACGCTTATTGTTTAAGCGCGTCTTCGACGGCACGTTCGATTTCGGACTGATTAAACCCGTCGATTCTTTTTCCGTTCACGAAAAAACTCGGAGTCGAATACACGCCGAACCGAACCGCGTCATCCATGTCTTTTTGGATTTTCGGAACAAACTTTCGAGACGCAATACACGCATCAAATTTTTCCATATCCAAACCAATCGACTCGGCCTGGTTCCGAATCGCGTCTCTTCCGATCGGAGACCACGTCGACTGATTCAAAAACAAAGCGTCGTGCATTTCCCAAAACTTTCCCTGTTCATTCGCGCATTCGGACGCTTCGGCCGCAGCCACGGCGAACGGGTGGGTTCCAACGAGCGGAAAATGCCGATACACAAATTTGATTTCCGTATTATACCGCTCTACTAAATCCTGGATCGGACGAAACGCGGTGCCACACGCGGGACATTGGAAATCCGAAAACTCGACCACCACGACTTTCGCATCCGGATTGGCTTTCACGTGCCCCTGGAACGAAAGTTCTTCGTTCGAAAAAGTGGTGTCAGACGGAGGCGCGTTTGGGGCCAGCACGATCGCGCCGATGATTCCCAACACCACCAAAACAACGCCGATCCCAAGATACAAACCCCAGTTGCTTTCCTTTTTCCGGGCCTCTTGCGACTGCTTCAAGGTTTTCTTGCTTATGACGATCCCTCCGCATCAATTCCCGCGACCATTTGGTTGCTGTTCAAATCGAAAAAATTGAAATCCGATCCGATGGCCGAAAGATTCCGGAACACGAATCTTCCATCCGAAGCAACCGTTCCAAAATCACTCCACGCTGCCAAAAGACCCGGATAAGCGTTCGTATCCCCGCTTAACAGAATCGTGGGAACGAGGAAAACGTTGTAATCGGCCAATAGTTTTTTTCCTTCCGCAGACGCGACATCCACATAGGTTCGGGTCGCGACTTCAAGCCCGAAAACCTGGGACAAAAGCCCCGTATGAAGATTCACGTCGTAACACGAAGCACACGCGTTCATGCCCAAAAAAATCGCGTGAACGATCCCGACTTTCTTGCCGGAATTCAAATCCAAATACACCGGCGGAAACTGCCGAAACACGAAATTTCCATCAGACTCTTTGGACCCATAATTCGAAATCCCTGCGAAAAACTCACTGTACAACTCGACGTCCCGCGAAAAAATAATCGACGGAAGACGTTGCAGTTTGTAATCGGCCGCCACCGCTTGCCCTTCAAGCGACGAAGACGCGAGTGTACGGTACTGTCCGAGCTTGAAACCCGATTGGGCCATTTGTTCTTCGGAAGGCACTTGGCGGCACTCCGAACAATTCAAATCGAAAACAACCGTGACATCCACGATTCCGCGTTCGCGGTTTTCCTGCAAATCGAAAAAAACCGGCGGAACGTTTCCGACCACAAACACGTAATCCCCCATGTCCAGACGACGCACAGGAGCAATCGCTTCAGACAACTGATCCGTGGCCGCCTGATTGGCAAACAACAGGATCGAAGGAACGCGATTCAAATCGAAATCATCCACGACTCCGAGGCCCTCGGAAGAATCAAACTCGATGGACCGCTCTTCGGTAACGGAAAAACCCTGGGCTTCCAACTCGCTTTTGAAACCCGCAAGCGGAGTGCAATCCACGCAATCCGAATTCACGACATACAACAACCGAAGCTTTGGGGTTTCTGCCGCGGGGTTGCCGGTGTTTTGATCGTTGTTTGCAGCCGGAGGCAGCAAATTGAAAGAACCCACGTTAAACAACAAGGCCACGTTCACCAACAGCACCAAAGCGACCGCCGCGATCAGCACGATTTCGAGTTTTCCCAGTTTCAAAGTTTTCTCCTCCCATCACGATTTTTTGGCCAATTCAGATTCAATGACCGATTTTAATTGGTCATACGACTGCGGACCCACCAAAACAGTGTCCCCAATAAAAAAAGTCGGAGTGCCATAAATACCCATGCGTTTGCCTTCGTCGGAAGTGGTGTTCACAACATCCGAATATTTTCCGGATCCAAGACACTGCGCAAAACTGTTTTGATCCAATCCGACTTCGCGAGCGATGCTGTTAAACACAGGCATTCCTTCGTCGCGAAACAACAACTGGTTATCGAAAAGACGGCCCTTGTATTCCGCGAACTTTCCTTGTTCCGCCGCACACGCGACTGACAACGCGGCTTCCGAACTATACTGATGACTTGGCAAGGGAAAATACTTCCACAACAAATTCACTTGACCGTCGTAATCCGAAAGAATTTTTTGCACCGCAGGCTCCGATTGCTTGGTAAACGGACACGAAAAACACCCGAACTCGACAATCGTCAAAGACGCATTCCGGCCACCCTGCCACTGACCCGAAACCAAATCCGGTTTTCCCTTGATGTCGGACGGAGAAAGCTTGGACGGATCCTGACCCGAAAAAGTGTTATAAATGCAAAACTCGCTTGAATTCGGACCGTTACAGTTCCCGAAAGCCCACCAATTATAGACGCCGATCACGCTTAACACGAGACTTGCGACCGTCAACACCGTCAAAACCCAGGACAAACCTTCGAAATACTTGAAAACAAAACCACCCAACGCCTTGTTTTGCTTTAACAAACCCGTGGAAATCCGGGTTTTCATTTTCGTGTCAAAACCCGTGGTGCACTTTCGAAACGTGACGCGCCGAAAAACACAATCAAAAGCCTCGGTCGCCAATTGGCGATGCGACGCGCTAAAAATCCCCATGATTCCGAACACGATGAGCGCAATAAAACAAATCAAAACATCGTCACCAGACAAAAAGAAACGATTTCAATAGACTTTAACCTTGAAACGGTTTTTAAAAAAAGCGGTTGGGTTCGGAAAACCCCGAACCACCGTTAATCGACGCCAACAGGCAAATCCTGCGAAACAACCGGGGCTGACACCGGCGGCTTTGAAGCGACTTTCGCAGGACGCAAAAACATCAAATAACCAAACACCGCCAAAAAAACCACGGCCAAACCAAAAAACACCATGGCCCACTGGTTAATTCCCGTGGTCCACGCGGACACGTACACGGTCACCGCCGACACCAATGACGCAGACGAAACCACGGACTTAGCCGCCGAAAACTGACTCAAAAAAGACGCGCCCAAGGACTGCGATTCGACTGACACCACGGCACCAAGGCCCCCTAACACCAAACCGGCGACCAAAAACGATACTCCCAAACAAAGAAACACGAATCGGTTACGCAAAATCAAAACCAGCAAAACCGAAAAAACAATCGCGATCAAACCGAACAACAAGGAAAGAACCGGCAACTGATTCAATACGTCGCGACCCTGACTAAGCGACGCCATCATCGTTTCCCGCTGACTTGGCGGGATTTGTTGCAGGACATCGATCGAATCAGGAACCAGGGAAAAATCCACGTACTCGGCCACCGAAGAACCCAATGGCCCCGAAAAACGCTGGTCCAAAAAAAATTCCGCCCGCTGTTTTGGGCTGGCCAAGGAAACCGAAAGCGACAACGTCGACGCGTTACCGTTCAAAAAACCAAAAACGTTATCCACCAAGCCGTTTACCTGGGAATCAAACCACGCTTGATCGACGCTTGCCGACACCAATTCGCTCGAAAAATTCGGTCCCACGGTTTGACGCAGCGGAAACGGAATCTGGGAATCCACGTACGATTCCAACTGGGAAGACACCGCGGGAAACAGATTCAGCGCGGCAATGGCTTTTTTCGCGTTATTGGGATCCGTTACGACGTGATCCGAAACGGAAACGATTCCAAAACCCACCACGGCCACGACGAGCAAAAAACACAAGCAGGCGCAAAGACCGACTCTCAAAAAGACCAAAGGTTTTGTCATGAACGCCTACCATAATGGGCACTAGTACTATATAAAAGTTAAGCAAAAAAAAAGCGGAAAAAAAACGGAAAGATTTTTTAGTCGCTTTCGATGCGCGGCGCCAAAAAATACGTCAAATCCGCCTGACCGATCTTGTAATTGATCTTTACCGGCGCGTTCGAGCGGATGAACAAATTCACTTCGGTATCGCTTGACGCGGCTTTTAGCATGTCCGACAAATAATCCAGCGGAAACATGGCCTGGCAATCATTACGCGATTTCAAACTCAACAATCCTTTTTCTTCTTTCGAAGTTTCGGACTTCAATTCGCCTTTGGACGAACTTGCGCGCAACGAAAAACGCTCGCCTTTGACTCCGACCATGACATGCGTGGAAATCAACAACGCGTCTTTTAATCCGTCCTGCAAAACGCCCGCCGCCATTTTCAATTCGGCTTCAAAATCAAGCTTTGGCGTCGGCAAATCCGCGGAAGAAACGTCAATCAATGGAATCGAAAAACTGCGTTTGGACGCGCCTTTAAAACCGGCTAGCAAACGCGAATTTTCCTCGTCAAGTTCCAACGACAACTCGTCGCTTGACTTGGAACGCGCCATGACTTGCGCCAAATAATCCAAATCCAAACCAATCTTGGCCACGCCATCGGCTTTAAAGGATTTGAACGCGGTTTTTGGCAAGGAAAAATCAACCATTGAAATCTGGGACGGGTCCGTTGCCTTTAACGACAACCCGTTTTCATCTACCACAAATTCGGCTTCGTCAATCAAAACCGCAATCGCGTCAATACACCGCTTAAACTCCGCTGCATTATCCAAAACCAGTGAAATCACGAAAAAAACCCCTTTTTTGAATATTATACCTAATGGCCCAACTAGGTTTTAAAAAAAGAACCTGTTAGGAACGCCCCCCAACCGCAGTCCAATACGCGCAATACTCGCCTTGAACCGAAACGTTTCTTGGACAGCCCGCCAACAATTCAATGACATCATCCCAAATCAACAACTTGACATACCCCAACACCGGAATCTTAAACCACTGTTTTCCAATCACGGCTTTCGAATCGATTCCGTACGGCGTAATACACCCAAATTGCGGCCGACCCAACACGATCCGACCGCAATCCTGGTCAAACGTAGGGTTCGCGTCGCCTTTGGTCAAAATAAACGTTCCGTTCTGAGTCACAATTTTCAAAACCGCCCGATGAATCACCGGAATCCTCGAAAACTCGGAAAAATACACGATCGTATCCCCGTTCAAATCAAACCGGATTTCTTTTCCCGAAATTTCCACCGCATAAAACGCCAAATTTCCTTCGGAATCGATCACGCGCCTTACTTTTCCGAATTCTTCAAACCCCCGGTTCTTCAATGCGCCATTAAACGCGACTTCCTGGGCCTTGACCGACGAAGCGGAAGCGCCTTGCAACACGACAATATCGCCGCGATGCAACACGGGCTCCATCGAACCCGACACCACGATCACGATCGGCATGGCAGTGCCCAGCAAAAAACCCAAGGCCACATACAACACGTACGCGGACAAAAACGCGGTCACGACTTCGACAAAAAAACGAAACATGGGAACTTCATCCATTCCCAAGCGCTTGACCAACAAATCCGAATACGTGAACGGATCCAGCCACTTTAAGCGTTCCTTAAATTCTACCCAGTCCATAACCCGCAATCCTATACCAGTAAACACCAAAAGAATAAAAAAGCACGAACAAAGGACTACTTTTTGAAATACTCGTAACCAATCGCGCCCAACGCCAATACGATCACTGCGACCGACACCCACAGAATCGGATCGGATTCATCCATGGGATTCTGCGAAGAAGCGACTTTGATGCACACGCCTGCCTTGCATACACTGCCGACATCACACGGTTCTCCATCCGGAAACTTGATCGCGTAACAAGAGCCTTTCACGCAACGACTGGCCACACAAGCGCTTGACGACGCACAATCAGAAGTCAAAACACACTGGTTCGACCGGACCTCCATGTCCGTCGAACTCGTTGCCGCCACCGCAAACGGATATACAAACAATAACACGTCTTCGCTGGTCAAAGCGACAGGAAAAACATATTCGATCACGACGGTTTGTTGCGAAAGCAGCCCTGGCACCGTAAACGAAATCGCAGTTGAACCTGCAATCCGGTCAAAAGGAATATCCGAACGCGCCAGATCCGCGAATTTTTCCGGAAGAACCTCGTACACCACTACGTTTTTCAACGCCGAACCCGAAACATTGGTCAACTCTAAAATTACCCGTGACTGCTCCACCACTTTGCCGCCCGTCCGAATCGATTCCACCACCACGCTTCGCTTGACGGAAACAAAACCCAACGCGGACTGAACCCCTTGGATTGAAAGACCAAACAAACCCGGCAAATCGGACAATTCAGAAACGTTCCCGGGGGACACTTTGGTTTCGCCGATCAACCGTCTTGAAACGACTTCGGATCCGCCGCAATCCGCGGGACACGAAATCACGGATTCAGACGCTTCGCATACCCGGTTCCCGCAACCCAAGGCACAATCCACCGGACAAGACAAGTTATTTTCGGTTCCCGTGCAGGCACGATCGCCACACCACGCTGGACAGTCGTTTGGACACGTAATCGCGGATTCGGTTTTTTCACAAAAGTTGTTCCCGCAGTGATCCAGCGGAACACCGCTTGCGGACTCAAACGTAACGGGAAAACTATTCGCCGCGGTGTTGACGTCCGCGTTGTTTTGGGCTTTGATGTACACGCGTTTTGTGTGGGGTAATGAAACTGCGGAAGAAATCGAAAAAGAATAGGTCGTGTTTACTCCATTGTCGGCAAACGAATCCCCGTTGTCGGTTGAAATCCAGTATTTTTTGATCCCGCTGGTTGCGGACGCCGTGTAACTGAAACTTGCGGTTAAACCGGTGACGGTTAAACGCGTGATCGTTAAGAACAAGCTTGGCAGCGATTTGTCCACGAGCACGTAAATGCGGTTCGTGGTTTCGCGGTTGCTTCGGATATCGGTTGAATTAAAATCGATCGCATAATTTCCGTCAGATGTAATCAAGATATTTTGATCAAAGGTTTGCCAACCACCCATCGAAACCACGTCACTTGAATCCGAATCCAAGCGAAACTGCGTTAACAAACAACCGGACGCATCGGAACACGTCAACACCACATTCGCATCCACATTCTGCCACGCATTATTATAATCCGAAGTTGTCACAGGCGGAGAAGAATCATTTGCAACCGCAAAGTTATTGTCTGAGTTGTCCACACGACTCCCGTTCGAATCCGTGCCCGTCAACACGACGAAAAAGTTCCCGTCGGCCAACGCGGATAAATCCCACGTGTAACTGCAACGGAACACCG
>Ga0209541_10005255_pt1 | contig 22659 bp, 24 predicted proteins | sample RifCSPlowO2_01_FD_184027 | JGI IMG/M metagenome (GOLD analysis project Ga0209541, IMG submission 184027) | Groundwater microbial communities from Rifle, Colorado - Rifle CSP2_plank lowO2_0.1 (SPAdes) (version 2) | ecosystem: Environmental > Aquatic > Deep subsurface > Groundwater | place...
AAATCCCATTTGTTTCCAAAGCTTACAAGGAATTCTTGGATGTCAAAGATTACCGTTATGCCCTTGCAAAATATCCCATGTTACAAATTTGGAGCAGCAGGGGTTGCCCGGCTCACTGCACTTTCTGCGACTATCCTCAGGTTTTTACCATGCATACCTTCAGGATGAGAAGTCCGAAGAATGTTGTAGATGAAATGCAGTGGATACACGAAAATCTTCCAAACGTCAAGGAGATTTTCCTAGAAGATGACACGTTCACAATCAACAGGGAAAGAGTTCTGGAAATCTGCAAGTTAATCAAAGAAAGAGGACTTGAATTAACCTGGTCATGTAATGCCAGAGCTAATCTTGATTACGAATTATTGAAGGTCATGCACGACGCTGGTGCAAGGATAATGATTGTCGGTTATGAGAGTGGGAATCAAAACGTCTTGAACAAGATCAAGAAAGGAATTTTGATTTCACAAGCAGGGAAATTCACTCGTGCAGCTCAAAAGGCAGGGTTGAAAATATTCGGCTGTTTCATGATTGGGCTCCCAGGAGATACTGAAGAAAGCGTGTGGGAAACTTTCCAGCATGCAAGAAGAATGAATCCAGACATGGTATTTTTCCAGCAAGCTGTGCCATTCCCAGGAACAGAGTTCTACGCTTGGGCAAAAGCTAACGGATATCTCATCACAGAGGATTACAGGCAGTGGCTGGATGAAAACGGAAGATTGAGATGTTTGGTCAATTATCCTTGGCTTCCTGCAGAAAAGATAGACCAGCTAAGAGAAACTCTGATGGTGAAATACTACTTCAATCCAAAACATATGTTTTATACTTTGATGAGAAATTTACATCCACATGAATTCATCAGAGTAGTGAGGTATGCAAGAGACTATCTGACTTACTTGCTGACTAAGAAGTTTTCTGGCGGATCTGTATCTGTGGAAGCGCCAGCACTTCAGGACGTAAAAGGTCAGTTTCTTTAAATTAATTCTCTTACTTTAATTAGTGGTTTAATGGCATTTCCATCTGTTACCGTTCATGTTACTGTAAAGAATTCTGCAAAGACCATCAAAGCCTGTATAGACTCATTGCTCAAATTGAATTATCCTAACAAGAAAATAGTAGTCACTGACGCATTCTCCACAGACGGCACATACGAAATTCTAAAAAAATATGGGAACAAAATAACCTTAGAGCAAGTCAGAGGCGTTGCTCCCCGCGCACATAATCATATTCTTCAAAAAGTCAACACAGAGTTTTATGCGATGACTGATTCTGATTGTGTAGTTGATAGGAATTGGTTGAAGAATCTCATCTCTGCATTCAAATCAAAACAAGTCGTAGCGGCAGGAGGACTAGTGAAAACTCCCAAGAACGTCAACAGGTTGCAGAGCCTTATCGGTCGTGAATTAGAGAACAGATACAATCATTTTCCAAAAAATGTCTCCAGATTCCCGACGATGAACATGATTGTCAGGTCTTCAGTAGCAAAGAAAGTAAAAATGAATGAAAATCTCAGGGTTGCTTTCGAGACAGACTGGGGGTTCAGATTGGAAAAATTCGGCCAGCTTGTTTACATTCCAAATGCAGTAGTTTGGCACTACCACAGAGGAAATTTGATTTCATTTTTCAAACAGCAGATGAACTATGCCAGATTTGTTCTACCAGTTTATCGAAAGCATCAGTCGAAGATCAAAGGCGATTATATTTCAACTACATCAATGCTACTCCAAGAAATTTTATTTTCATTTACATTTCTATTTGCGTTTGCATCAATTTTCTCTAGAAACTTTGAGACACCTCTTTTGATCTCTTCGTTCATCTTACTTATTTCTTATCTAGTTTCTGCGTACCCAATTTCTAAAAAACGTGGAGATGTTACTTTGTACGTCCTTCTATTTCTCATAAGAAACATAGCATGGTCAGTTGGCTTAGCAAGGTCAGTGTTTGAAAGATGAAAAAATTAAAAATTCTTCTAGTTCAAGAATTCTTTCCTCCTGATGTAATCGGTGGTGGAGAGAGGCTTTTCCTTAAACTCGCCACACTTTTGAAAGAACAGGGTCACGAAGTAAAAGTTTTATGTACCGGAAATCCTTCTGAAAAATCTTATGCAGGGATAAAAACAATAAGGATTCCTTTGAACAGATACCTGATGAATTTGTTTTTTCCTTTGATAGTCTGGCACGCTTCTGACGTTGACTTGATACAAACTGCTAGTGGCAACATGACATTCCCTTCTTGGATGGCAGGAAAAATTTTGCGAAAGCCTGTTGTCTGCTATATCCATCATATAGCTGGGAAGAACTGGAAATACATTCGGGGCCCTCTTCTCGGACCAATCTTTAAGTTCATGGAAAAATTATTTTTAGCCAGAAGCTACGATGCTATAATATTCCAGAACAAACATTCAGAATCCATTGGAAGATCTATTGGAATCGAAACTTCTAGAATGAGAATGGTAACACCCGGAATAGATTATAAAGAATTTGATTCTAACACAAAAAAAGAAAATTTCGTACTTTTCGTCGGCAGTTTAATGATGAACAAGTCTCTTGCCAATGTCAAAGGCCTCAACTATCTTCTCGATGCCGCAAAGAAATTACAAAAAATAAAATTTGTGATTGTCGGTGGTGGCGAATACTTGGAAGAACTCAAACAGAAATCCCCAAATAATGTAGAATTCACAGGACCTCTTATAGGCAAACCTCTCAGAAATCTTTTCAAAAAAGCCTCCATCTTCTGCCTACCTTCACTTGCAGAGGGATTCGGTTTGACAATCCTTGAAGCAATGGCATCAGGTTGCGCCATAGTTTCTACTATAGACGTTGGTCAGAAAGGATATCTGATTAAACCAGAGGATACAGAAGAAATCGTCAGAGGGATCAATTACTATTTCAATAATCCAAAAATAGCATCATCTCACGGAAAAAAAAACAAAGAACTGGCAAAAAGTTTTACATGGCATAGATTTATTAATAGCTTCAGTCGAATTTATGAAGTATTAACTAAATAGTAAAGCGAGTGTTTCGATGAATTTGCGTCTAACAAATCAGAAATCCAATCTTTTGGTTCTGTTGTTCTTTCTTGGAATAATTGGCCTAGCAGTTTATGTTAGATGGAGTACTATCGATGCTAAAACAATCCTTGACTATGACCCTTGGTGGTATTACAGGCATGCGCAGGAGATAATGGACAATGGGCTTGTTCCTCCAAAGTGGGACATTCTCTCATATTATCCGCCAGGAAGACCATTCGACAAGCAGCTTGGCTGGGAATACATAATCATTCTCTTCTACAAGATTGCGAGCATCATCAAGCCAGAAATTACATTCTTCGAACTTTCGAAGTTGGCTCCATTAATTATCGTTTCTCTAGGAACTATTCCAGCCTTCTTAATAGGGAAAATATTATCTAACAAGTGGGGTGGTTTGATAACTGCACTGTTCGCAGTTCTTGCCCCCACGTTCATCGGAGTTTCACTTGCCGGATATCTGGACAACGATCCTGTAGTCATGTTCTACATGTATTCTTCGGTTCTTTCAATGATCCTTGCCATATCCAAAAAATCTGAAAAATTATTTTCAATGAAATCAATGATTTACATCCTCTTCGCCATTCTTGTCAATTCACTCTTTGTTTTCACCTGGGGTGGTGGGTGGCTAGTCTTACTCCTTTTCACTGCGTTCATCCCTACGCTTTTCATCTTCAGAATAATCGAAAGTATGATTCACTCAAGAAGTTTGAAAATAAGTCTTCCCATTAAAGAAATCAAACATTATATAATTCTGATTGCGATTATCATCGCTGCTGTTAACGCCTTCGCCTTTCTGAGTGGTTTGGACAACATGTTAAAATCGGTCTCAGTACTTTTGGGATTCGTCAACCCTGGGCAAGGTCTTTTAGTGAATATCTCGGTTGCTGAACTCCAGCCAATCAACATCTTCTCGAGCGATGGATTCTCATCTGTCGCAGGCAGAGTTGGAATAGGTTCGTTCTTCCTTGCCATAATAGGCCTTCCTATTCTAGTCTTGTACAAACTCTGGAGGAAGACCCCAATAAACTTTTTCGAAGTCTTCATGTTCCTCTGGATATTTGCAACTTTCTACATGATCCTCCATGGTGTCAGATTTGCACTACTTTTCGTAACAGCCTCTGCTGTAGCTTCCGGATATGTCATCGGTAATGCCGCTCAACTTTTCAAAAGAGATGTCATAGGGGTGAGCTTCTTCGGTATAATCTTGGTTTTGGTTCTCATGTTTATTTCAGATGCAATGGTTATCGGCGCCCAATCTGGAGGCGGTTTCGAAATCAGCCAGAATTGGGTGGATGCCTTGACATGGCTGAAACAGAATGCAGACAAGAATGCACTGATTTCGACATGGTGGGACCCAGGGCATATAATCACTGGCTTTACTGGATTGAAGGTTCATGCTGACGGTGCTCACTGCGGTCCTGATGAATGTTTCCCATATAACCACAATGTCAGAATTCAAGACATGGGTAGAATCTTCTCTACTTCAAGTGAAAACGAGTCAGTTTCTATTTTGAAAAAGTATACTTTCTTGACAACACAGCAATGCCAAGAAGTCAAGAACATGTTCGGTTCTGCGGTTCCGTCAAATGCATGCAATCCTGTAACTGAAGAATATCTCATCGCAAGCAACGATTTGATTGGAAAGTACCATTGGATGAGCTTCTTCGGTGGAGGCACTGCTCAAGACTACATCCAGCTTCCTCTTAACAATGTAGATCAGCAGAACGGAATCTTATCATATTTGAACGGAGAGATAACTCTCGTGAGAAGGAACGACACGTGGGTTCCAGTTTACAACAACAAGCTCATAATCAAGGAGGTAGTCTACTTCGACAACAACCAAATGAAATATGAAAAAAGCAATTCGACTGATGCGATAGATGGATTGGTTTGGGTGCAGCCAGACTATAGATCTATAATTTTCATGCAGCCCGAGGTCAGAAACTCAATCTTCACAAAACTCTATTTCTTCAATGGCCAAGGGCTCAGCCACTTCAAACTTGTTTATGCCAATGATGAGTTGAAGATATTCAAAGTTATTTTCTAGGTTCAAGTTTATATCCGAAACATTCAAAATAAAAACTAGGTGGGAACCATAGGACTTCCAAGAGCAGCGTTTGAAAGAATTCTGAAGAAGGCAGGAGCGAAGAGAGTGTCACATGAAGCGATGGAAGAATTCGCCAGAGTGATGGAAGACAAGATGCTCAGGATTGCGATGGAAGCCGGCATGCTGGCCAAACACGCTGGAAGGAAAACCATAATTGATGAAGATGTCCGTCAAGCAAGAAGGAAACTAGGATTTTAGTTTAAAATATTAGAAGTTGAAGAAATGAAAACAAAAATAGAAACTCCAAATGCTCCTAAAGCTACTGGTCCATTTTCACAAGGAATAATAAGTGGAGGTATGATATTTACTTCAGGACAAGTGTATCTTACCGCGAATGGAAAACTTCTCGAAGGTTCGATTGAAGAACAGACTCATCAAGTAATGAAAAATTTAAAAGCTATCCTTGAATCTGGCGGTGTTACCTTTAATGACGTTGTTAAGACTACCATCTACGTCACCGATATGTCTTTGTATGGGAAAATTAACGAGATTTATGGAAGCTATTTTTCCGAACCATTTCCTGCTCGTGAAACAGTATGTGTAAAAGAACTTCCATTAGGGACTAAACTTGAAATAAGTATGGTCGCTATCAAGTCTAAGATTTAATTAGTAAATATTCAAAAGGGACTATTTCACCAAAACTGGTTATCTCTATATATTTCTAAATTCTCTATAATAGTTCGGTAATCGTGGAATCTGACGAAGAAGTTCTGAATAATCTGCAAAAGTTGACTAATGTTCCAAAAGAATTGCTTGTTGAAAAAATAGAAAACAAGAGGAAGGAGATGAGAGGGCTTCTTTCGTTCGAAGGTGCAGCCCATCTTGTAGCAAAGGAGTATGGAATAAATCTTTTCAACAAGCCCGAAAAAAACTTGCAGATTAAAGATCTTGTAAGCGGGATGAAGAATTGCAATTTTGTCGGAAGAATCTTCAAAATCAGCAACACCAATGAGTTCAAAAGGAAAGACAACTCCTTGGGTAGAGTGGTCAATCTTTTCATCGGCGATACTTCAGGATTCGTCAAACTCGCCCTTTGGGACAAACAGGTGACTCTTGTGGAAGACGGAACAATAAAAATAGGAAGCCAGATAGAAATTGTGAATGCGATCGTCAAAGAAAACACATTCGGAGATTTGGAAATTTCCGTCGGAAAGTACGGCGCAATCAAAATGGCAGAAAATGTCCATCTTCCTAGTTTTGAAGAAATGAATGAAAGATTTCTTTCAGGAAAAGTCTCCCGTGTCAAGTTGAAAGATCTTTTCCCAGGATCAGTCGAGATAGCAGGGACTGTTGTCGACGTCTTCAGAGGTAATTTTATTTTCAATACATGCTCCATTTGCGGGACTAAAATGACAGATCAAGAAGGGAAACTAGTCTGCCCTTCTCACGGAGCAGTTGAATCAAACCCAGCCCTTGTTCTCAGTTTCCTAATTGATGACGGGACCGAAAATATAAGAGCTGTTTCGTTCAAACAGTCGGCTGAAAAACTTCTAGGAATAACTGCAGGCGAGCTGAAGGAGCAGGAAATCGAAGACCGAAATAAATTTATAAGCGAAAGGTTAATTGGTAAGCAGTTACTTTTAAAGGGACGTGCTAAGAGGAACAAAATTTTCGATAGAATAGAAATAATTGCCGACGAGATTTCAGAAATTAATCCTTTAGAAGAGAGTAAGAGTTTATTGGCAGAGGTGGAGGCCAAGTTAACCACCGGAGTGAGTGGCTAAACGAAATCAATAGGATAAAACAAAAGTGATTTGATGGTTAAGAAAGAAATTCAGCTTGAAGACATCCCTGGGGTAGGGGAGAAGACTGCCGAGAAACTCAGAGGAGTTGGCATGTCAGATCCCATGGCTCTTGCCGTGAGTTCTCCTGGAGAGCTTGCTGCCATTGCAGAAATCGGAGTCGACACAGCTGCAAAGATCATTCATGAAGTAAGAGGGATGCTTGAGATTGGATTTGAGACTGCTGACAAGATCGCTGAACGAAGAGCGAATGTCTCCAAGATCACAACAAAATCCAAGAATCTCGACCAACTATTAGGTGGTGGAGTTGAGACTCAGGCGATCACAGAAAGTTATGGTGCTTTTGGTTCAGGGAAGACACAGATAGGTTTTCAGTTGGCTGTCAGCGTCCAGTTGGCTGCTGATAAAGGTGGTTTGGGCGGGAATTGCCTTTGGGTCGATACTGAGAACACTTTCAGGCCTGAAAGGATAATCCAAATTTCAAAGGCGATGGGCCTTGATCCAGATCAAACTTTGAAAAATATTTTTGTCGCCAGAGCTTTCAACTCAGAACATCAGATGTTTCTTGTTGACAAAGCAACCGACATGATCGAACAAAACAATATCAAACTGATTGTTGTCGATTCTCTCACCTCTCATTTCAGAGCTGATTTTGTTGGTAGAGGAGAATTAGCATCTAGACAGCAGAAGATGAACAAACATCTCCATGCACTTCAGAGATTGGCAGATGCGCACAATCTCGCTATCTATATCACCAATCAAGTCATGTCAGATCCGGCGATGTTATTTGGAGATCCTACGAGGCCAGTTGGTGGACATGTGTTAGCTCACCAAGCTACTTATCGTATGTATCTAAGAAGAGGGAGAGAGAACACCAGAATTGCGAGACTGGTTGACTCGCCAGGTCTTCCTGAAGGTGAGGCAGTCTTCAAGGTTTCTGAAGGCGGAGTCATAGATCCTTAATTCAGTTAAATCTTAAATAATTAGTTGAAAATTCATTAAATCTTTTCATTAATAAACTTTGATTATAATAATAAAATTATGCAAAAAACTTTATCCAAGATAGAAGTTTACGTACAACATTGCAGACCATCTGTAAGTGATACTGTTTATATAGTGGCTCAAGAATTAGGTTATGTTTTCATGATACATACAATGAATGACGGTCAAAAGTATTCGCAAGTCACGCCACTTAAAATTGACAATTCCGCTGGTATAGATACGCTACGTTGGGCTAGAAAAGGAAGTCCAGGACACTATTGGTTCTTACCAACAGTTGGAAATATGTTGAACAGTAGATTGTTTACCAAACATAAAAAAGTTGAGGTGCCACCTGAATTATTGGATAAGTTTTTAGAGAATTTCGATTTACCACATCTAATTAAAGATGATGGAAATCCTGGAAACAACTTGGTAATCACTGGTATAGATGTTTATGATACAACTCGTGATTTTGTTGAGGAATTAAGACAGCATGATTTGTTCTAAAATTATTGACTGAATATTCAAAGTTTATTAACCTATTAATAGGAAAAACTTTTAATTATTTTTTGTAATAAAATATTGCTTAATCAAAATTTTAATGGAATTCCAATTAAATCTTAAATATTTAATATCTCAACTTGCAAATTTCAGGATGCTCGTTCCCAAATAAAGAAACAATGAAACATTGAACATCCCATTTACAATTGCATACGGAAGATATTTGAAAAAATAAGCATTATTGAAAATGAACGTCAGGACTATGTTTATTCCAACAATTGCAACAGACAAATATATTCCCAGATTCACAAATCCTACCGCCTTCATTGTCCCAGCCAAGAATCCTATGGCAATATATTCAGGTATAGTCCAAACCAGATATGTTGACATCCCATATCTTCCTATCAGTAGATGAAGAATCAAAAGAATCAGTCCGACTGTCATTCCAGTTCCAGGTCCCCAAACAAATCCAACTAAAATTGTCGTGAAAGTAACAAGTTCTATTCCTATATGCTTCAGCGGTGGCATGAAAAGTATTGCAAAAGCAAGTCCTATAGTCGCAATCATCATGAAGAAAACAAACACAGCTTTGGAGAATATAAGTCCAATCACGAGAAAAGGAATTATCACAAGCAGAAGCTGGAATACCCTCGACCTGTTCAATTTCTTAAGTTCCATACAGAATAATTATTTATGCAAATTATATATCGAGGTGCAGAGGCAGTCATTTATCTTGACAATTACGACAACCAGAAAGTCCTGGTCAAGGAAAGGATTAAAAAAAATTACAGATTGGACGAGATTGACACAAAAATAAGGAAATTCAGGCTGAGGAAAGAGGTCAGACTCCTCACAGAGGCGAGAAAGAACGGAGTCCCAACCCCGAAGATATTTGAGACTGATGAAGTTTCGAACAAAATAATCATGGAATATGTCGAAGGAACTAGAATAAAGGATTTACTGAATTCCGCTGACGAGAAGACAGTAACAAACATTTGTAATCAGATAGGCAGACTGATCGGAAAACTACATTCAGCCGGAATCATCCACGGGGACCTCACAACTTCAAACATGATCCTGAAAGACAATGATATATACTTTATAGACTTCGGCCTAGGAGAATTTTCCAGAAGAATAGAAGACCAAGGTGTTGATATGAATCTTTTGAAGGAGGCCATCCAATCCACACATTTCAATATTTTAAAGACATGTTGGAATAATCTTCTTAAAGGTTACAGGCAAGAATATAAGAACTCCGAACAAGTAATTAAGAAGGTTGATGAGATTGAAAATAGGGCTAGGTATGTTAAAAGGAAAGAGCAGGTATGAGACTCTTGAGAACTATCTAATCTCTTTGATAGTCCTGGGTGCTGTTCTTTTCGGTGCTGGCATAGGCTTGTCAGCTATCAACTCCACAGGTATCTCTACAATCACGGCCATGCTCGGTATTTTCGTCAGTTTCATCTTCACAGTAGCTTTGGTATTCGTCTGGGTCGCCAAAGACATATTCGGACATTGAGGTCTTTGCATGGCTCGAATTTACAGTCGTAAAAAAGGAAAGAGCGGGAGTCACAGACCTCCTGTCAAAATCGTTCCAAGATGGATGAGATTCAAGAAGAATGACGTCGAAGAACTTGTGGTTAATCTAGCAAAAGAAAAGCACAATTCTGCAGTTATCGGAACAATTCTTAGAGACCAGTACGGAATCCCTGACGTCAAACTGGTCACTGGCAGGGGCGTCACAAAAATAATGAGAGAAAACAAACTCTACCCGCACATGCCCGAAGACATGCTTAACATGCTCAGGCAGGCAGTCGAGCTCCGCGCACACTTGGGAAGAAACAAGGGAGATACAAATTCAATCAAGGCCCTTTCGCATTTGGAATCAAAGATAAGAAGAGTCGGGAAATACTACTCTCGCGAGGGAGTAATCGAAAAAGAGTGGAAGTACGATCCTGAGAAGGCCAAGCTCATAATCCAACAGAAGTGATCCCATGCCTGCAAAAAAAGCAAAAGCAAAAGAATGGTATTCAATCATCGCTCCAAAAATGTTTGACGAGAGAGAAATAGGAAAGACGATGGTTTCAGATCCTGACAATCTTGTCGGCAGAAAGGTCAACCTCAGTATGTTGGAATTGACGAACGATTTTTCTAAATACTACATGAAGATCAGTTTCCAGATAGACAAGGTCGACGAGAAGAAAGCTTACACCACTTTTACCGGAACAGAGGTCATGCGAGATTACATTTCTAGACTGATCTTGAGGAGGGTAAGAAGGATTGACAACGTTGAAAATGTCACAACCAAAGACGGTTCCAAAGTGATTGTGAAGACCGTCGCTGTTGCTCCAAGAAGAATCAAGTCAAGCATACAAAAGGTCATCAGGGTAGAAATAAAATCGATGATAAAGGATGAAGTAGAAAAACTTTCCTTGGAAGAGTTCGTCCAAGACATTCTCTCTGACATATTAAAAAATAAAATACTCAGACACATCAGAAGGATTTATCCGGTCAGAGCATTTGAAATCAGAAAAGTCGAAGCCGTTAAGAAATAAAGAACGGAACGACAATATTCACCAGGAATATCCCAACTGCTATCATGGTTATCAAAACTGTTATCGCCATCGCATATTTCTTGCTCACTTTGTCCGCAAGAGCTCTTACCATCAAACCACCATCCAGAGGATATATCGGAGCCAGATTGACTATGGCAATGGTGTAGTTCAAAATCCACATCCATGTCAGCAAGTTCAGGAGGTCATACAAGACCTGCTTGTTTCCGTTTACAACAGGCTCGTAAGTTATCCCTAAATAAGCTCTTGAAGTGTTTGTAGGACTTGCAGCCGTCTTTACACTAAACGACTGGGTATCAGTCTGCAATGTCACAGTGTCTCCCGGTTTCAACTCTTCAAAATATTTTGCAAGATAACGCTGCTTTGACAGGTATTCTGAATATGAAACCTTCACAGGCGTTTGGTCTATTTTACTTATCACCATCCCGTTCGCAAGTCCTGCCAATGCTGCCGGACTGGTAGAATTCACGTCAGTCAGAACGACACCGCCAGGAACAAATGCCGGCCATATGACATCTGAGACAAGAGTCAGAATCAACAAGTATACAACGAAATTTGAAAACCCTCCAGCTGCAAAAATCCTCAACTTGGCAAGAAGGCCAATTTTTTTCAACTGTTTCTCGTCAGGCTCTACGAATGCCCCAGGGAAAATAGCAAAAAGAGCAAGCCCCATAGACTTGACCCTAATTTTTTCCACTCTGGCGAGAATCCCATGCATGAACTCATGCGGAATAATCACCGAAGCGATAATTATTATCCAAGACCAGAAAGGAATGAGGATGAATCCCGATCCAGACACTTGCTGCGATGTCGGTGATGGGAAAACGAAATTCAGGCCAGGCTGCTTGACTATTCCTGTGAGAATGAGCTTCCCATATTCAGTGAGGACATACATCCCACTTATCATGAGATAGAACGCCACTAGTATCCCAATCGTTCCTGCGACTTTCCAGAATAGTCTCGGCGACGCGACCTTGTCTAGAATCTTCAATCCTCTCTTCGTTTTCCTCAAAAAGAATATGTAGGCCTTCACTTCCACGTTCTTCCTGTCCCTATAAAGCGCGACAGCAATAAGGCCGAAGAAAACCAAAACCGATACTGTATAAACATCAACCAATAAAATCACTTTTTATCATTTATGTTTATCAACCATTTAAATGTAACCACAGCCATTTCATTAATACTACTTTTTGCTCAAATAAAATCATCGTAACCATGCAGTAGTCCTTCTCAAACGATATATATTTTCTACCACAGAAAAGGAGTATTATAAAGTTATACTAAAATTTCTTTCTACTGCATAGCAATCGAGTGTGGTTTGGAGCTGAAATTGATGGATTTATCTTTTGTCTATAGAATATAGAAGGAGGATTTTTCTGGCTGACGAAATAAAAAACGATTCCCTCGCTGAAGAGCTGCTGAAAGAGACAAGAGGATTGAAGATTCCTAGATTTTTCACGAAACCGGGAGTAAATCCACTAGATCAAATAGAATATGAACTTCGGTCATCTGTCATCAGAAACACAGACGGGTCAATAGTCTTTCAAATGAACAACGTGGAAGTTCCTAAATTCTGGTCGCAAGTAGCCACAGACATCCTCGCGCAAAAATATTTGAGGAAAGCAGGCGTCCCTCAACTTGATTCTTATGGGAGACCGATAATCGACATGAACGGGAATCATGTTCTAGGTTCCGAAACCAGCGTGAAGCAAGCAGTTCACAGGCTCGGAGGCTGCTGGACTTTTTGGGGGAAAAAAGCAAAAATGTTTGCCACTGAAGAAGACGCACAGTCTTTCTATGACGAATTGGTTTTCATGCTTGTTAATCAGTTCGCATCTCCGAACTCTCCACAGTGGTTCAATACAGGCCTGAACTTCGCTTATGGAATCACTGGCCCCCCTCAAGGGCATTGGTATGTTGATTTTGAAACAGGAGAGCTCTTGAAATCCAAAGACGCTTATTCCCACCCACAAGTCCACGCTTGCTACATTCAACCAATCAAGGACGATCTCGTGAATGAAGGAGGGATAATGGACCTTTGGTTGAGGGAAGCCAGAATTTTCAAATATGGTTCAGGAACTGGCACTAATTTCTCAAACCTCAGAGGAAAGGGAGAACCTCTATCAGGAGGTGGAAAATCTTCAGGGCTGATGTCCTTCCTGAAAATCGGAGACAGGGCTGCCGGCGCAATAAAATCCGGCGGGACAACGAGAAGGGCGGCGAAGATGGTTCTTTTGAACATAGATCATCCAGACATTGAAGAATTCATAAACTGGAAAGTCGAGGAAGAGAAAAAAGTCGCGGCTATGATTGCAGCCGGCTACCCTTCTGATTACGAGGGAGACGCTTACCTGACCGTCTCAGGCCAGAATTCGAACAATTCGGCGAGGGTTCCTAACAGATTCATGAAAGCTCTTCTGGAAGACGGGACTTGGGACTTGCATTGGAGGACTGACGGTAGAATTAGCAAGACCTTGAAAGCAAAAGATTTGTGGAATCAGATTTGCAACGCAGCCTGGGCATGCGCAGATCCAGGCCTCCAGTTCGACACTACGATAAACGAATGGCACACATGCCCCGAATCAGGAAGAATTAACGCGAGCAACCCATGCAGCGAATACATGTTCTTGGACAGCACAGCATGCAACCTTGCTTCGTTGAATCTGATAAAATTCTTCGACAAAGAGACGTCAACATTCGACGTTGAGGCATTCAAACATGCAGTAAGACTTTGGACAATTGTTTTGGAGATCAGTGTGGTAATGGCGCAGCAACCTTCTAAAGAAATTGCCGATCTCACTTATCAGTTTAGGACTCTCGGCCTCGGTTACACCAACTTAGGATCCATACTTATGATATCAGGAATTCCTTACGACAGCAACGAAGCACGTGCAATCGGAGCTGCAATCACTGCTATCATGACAGGCGAATCTTATGCAACTTCTGCCGAGATGGCAAATAATTTCGGCCCATTTCCCCAATTCCAGAAAAACAGGGAGCACATGCTCAGAGTCATCAGAAATCACAGAAGAGCTGCATACAATGCAAAACCAGAGGAGTATGAGAACATTGAGGTCATTCCAGTCGGGATTGATTCGAAAGTCTGTCCGCAATATTTATTGAATGCAGCAGTCGAATGCTGGGACAGGGCTCTTGCTTTTGGGGAAAAATTCGGTTATAGAAATGCCCAGGCAACGCTGATTGCCCCGACAGGCACAATCGCATTGCTTATGGATTGCGACACGACCGGAATTGAACCAGATTTTGCTCTGGTCAAGTTCAAGAAACTTGCAGGAGGCGGCTATTTCAAAATTGTCAACCAATCTGTGACATATTCGCTGAAGAACCTTGGCTACACTGAGGATGAGATTAGAGATATCATCAAGTACATGAGCGGTTCGAACACTCTCAGAGGAGCTCCGCACGTCAACATGATGTCATTGAAAGAAAAGGGATTCACAGACGAAGACCTGAGAAAGATCGAGAAAATCTTACCAAGCGTGTTTGAGATAAATTCTGCTTTCAACGTTTGGACTCTTGGAAAAGAGAGCATGGAGGCCCTCGGCTTCAAACCAGAAGAATACAATTCTCCGAATTTCAATTTACTCAGATCTCTAGGTTTCAAAGAGAATGAAATTGAAGAGGCTAACGACTACATCTGCGGAACTATGATAATTGAGGATGCACCACACTTGAAAGAACAACATTATTCTATTTTTGACTGCGCAAACAAGTGCGGAAAGAAAGGCAAGAGATTCATCCATCACATGGCGCATGTAAAAATAATGGCGGTCGTGCAGCCTTTCTTGAGCGGGTCTATCAGCAAGACAATAAACATGCCAAACGAGATTACTGTGGAAGAAATAAATCAGGCATATTTAGAGAGTTGGAAGCTGGCCCTGAAATCAATCGCACTCTACAGAGACGGTTCGAAATTATCACAGCCGCTTGCTGCAAGAACTCTGGAGAAAGCGAAAGAAGTGGCGGTAGAATACAAACCGATGAGAAGAAAACTTCCAGACGAGAGAAAAGCAATCACCCACAAGTTCCAGATTGCAAACCAGGAAGGCTACATCACAGTCGGGCTTTATGACGACGGTTCGCCTGGGGAACTCTTTATCGTAATGAACAAGGAAGGAAGCATTGTCTCTGGAACAATGGATTCTTTTGCAACAGCAGTTTCTATCGGTCTCCAGTACGGAGTCCCGTTGAGAGTATTGGTTGACAAGTTCACACACACAAGGTTCGAGCCTTCAGGAGTGACAAACAACCCTGAGATAAGAATGGCAAGATCCATCATGGACTACATCTTCCGCTGGCTTGCAATGAAATTCCTGCCAGAGGAAGATTTGGAAACACTTGGAATCAAAAATTCTTCTAACGGCAATGGCCATTCTCTACCAAGAGAACTTCCCAAGCAACAGCCCGACCAGACAACTTTTACAATCGCCAAATTCATAGAGCCTAAAAAAGAATCCAAGTCATCTTTTGGTTTTGATATCCAAGCAGATGCGCCGCCATGCCACATTTGCGGTTCCCTGATGATAAGAAGCGGTTCCTGCTACGTGTGCCTAAACTGCGGAGCTAACAGTGGTTGCGCCTAAACATGGAACAGCCATCTGATGAATGTGTAGATTCCCTTTCCTATGAATATCCATCCAATGGTTGGGAAGAAAACAAAAGATATTTTAAAACTGATTAGAAGAAGAACTATTCCACCTATTAGATCTATCGCGCCCATCCAATCGAAGAAATATCCCGAGAACAGACTTCCAAAAAGAGAGAAACCGCCTTTTATCATATGCGCATAGGCAAGATAAGCAACAAGAACTGCAAAATTCTTGTCGAGAACAGCAAGTCCGCCAAGTATGTCCATGAGAGCGAAAAAGAGAATTATCATGTTCTGTATCTTGAAATCAATCTATTTATGATTAATCAGACCAGTTCTTTTCCAGTCTCAATATCTATTATGTGAATCACATTAACTGGACAAACTTGTGCTGCTTCCATGTTTATCTGCAAATCTTTCTCTTCAATTATCCTTTCGAACTTCCCGGTCTCCTCATTGAAATTTCCATTAAGAAGCTTCGCCTTGTTGAACTCGTCCATGTCCCATGCTTCTGGGTTTACAGCAACGCATGCAGTCACGCCTATGCATCCTTCTCTTTCGTAAATTATTTTATACTCTTTCATCTTTCTCACTCAAGCTAGAAACTTCATTCCATTTTGTCCCATTCTTTTTCGAATTCTTTTATCTCTTTTTGATTTCCAAGATAACTGTAAACTGCAACTTTGACCACTTTCAGCGGAAGCATCGCGCATTTCAATCTCGGAGGGCTTATAGTTATTCCAAGATTCTTCAAGACATTTTTCCTTCCCAAATTTTTTATCTCCCGTATATTCTTTCCTTTGACAGTTTCTGTCAATATAGATGCCGAGGCTTTGCTTATCGCGCATCCGTTCCCATGAAATTTAACATCGACTATCTTCCCATTCTTGTCGATTTTGAACTGGAACTCATATTCGTCGCCACAAAGAGGGTTCACATCATGAAACTTTATGTCCGGATTCTCGATAGTCCCGTAGTTCCTAGGATTGTTGTAGTGATCCAAAATGTTTTCCTGATACATTTCGAAACTCATATTCCGAAAACCTTTCTTGCCTTGTTCAGGGCATTCACCAACTCATCAACATCTTCCTTCGTGTTGTATATAGAGAAGCTTGCCCTTGCCGTGGCGCTCACCCCAAGCTTGCTGTGAAGTGGCATGGTGCAGTGATGGCCAGATCTTATCGCCACCCCCTGCTCATCCAAGATTGTCGCCAAATCATGAGCATGAATGTCTCCAAGATTAAAAGCAATAACTCCCCCCCTGTTTTCTGCATTCTTCGGTCCGTAAATTTTTATCCCAGGAACTTTTGAAAGCTTCTCTAATGCATATCTGGTCAACGTCTTTTCATGCTCCTTCATCTTCTTCATCCCAATTTTTTCCAGATAGTCGACTGCATAACCAAGTGCGATAGCTCCTGATATGTCAGGAGTTCCAGCCTCGTATTTATGAGGAGGGTCTTTCCATGTCGCGTTCGTGAGGAAAACTTCCTTGATCATCTCTCCTCCACCCATGAAAGGTTCCATCTCTCGATAGACTTCCTCTTTCACATACAAAACTCCTATTCCAGTCGGTCCGAACATCTTGTGTCCTGAAAAAGCCATGAAGTCGCAATCAAGCTCTTGAACATCCACTGGCATGTGTGGAACAGACTGCGCAGAATCAAACAATATCCTCGCCCCGTTCTCGTGAGCAAGTTTTGCAATTTGCTTTACCGGGTTAATCGTCCCTAAGACATTAGAAACATGAGAGACTGCAATCAACTTCGTCTTCGGAGTTATCAACTTTTTGAATTCCTCCATTCTAAGAGTTCCATCGTCGTTAATCTCCACAAACTTCAAGTCAATTCCTTTTTTCTTCAGCATAAGCCAAGGGACAATGTTAGAGTGATGTTCCATTACAGTACTGATAATTTCATCCTCAGGTCTTAGTTTCTCAGCCCATGCGAACCTAACAAGATTTATTGCTTCTGTAGCCCCTCTTACAAATATAATCTCCTTTTCGCTCTTTGCGTTTATGAATTTTGCAATCTTTTTCCTAGCCTCCTCATATTCTTCTGTCGCTTCCGCAGCAATTTTGTAAATTCCCCGGTGAACGTTTGAATTGTAATTCTCATAATATTTTTCTATCTCTTTTATCACCTGTTTCGGTTTCTGAGAAGTGGCGGCGCTGTCCAGATAAACCATCCTCTTTCCATTGATTTTTCTTTTCAGAATCGGAAAATCATTCCTTATCTTTTTCAGTTCCATTGCTTCACCTGTACTTGTAGTGGGTGCCGAAAATATCAGACTCAATCTTCCTCTCTGACTGCTTTCTAACGTCGAATATCTTCTTCGACAACTCAGAGCTGATTTCTTTGTTCATCCACTTCAACTCAATTACATCCTGCAATTTAATCTTCATCTCTTCAGAATTAACCCTTTCTATCACTGGTGCAAAAAACCCGAAAACAATCTGTTTTTTAGCTTCGTCCATGCTCAATCCTCTTGACATGATGTAGAAGATTTTCTCCTCATCCAACGGTGCTACAGATGCTGAATGAGTGGCCTTCACCTCATTAGTCTTTATTTCTAAACCTGGGATCGCATCAGCTTTTGCATCCTGACTTAACAACAGCGAGTGTTCACTCAGAATTGAGTTTGCGTTCTTTGCATCTTCATCAATCTTTATCATTCCCTTCAACAATCCCATCGACTTGTCTTTGAATATACCCTTGCTCAAAACCTTTCCTATAGTAAACTTCCCAATGTGGTTAAGGCTCGAATAAATGTCAAAATTCTGTCTTTGGTTACCGAATCCTACTTCCAAATCCTCTGCCGAAGATCCATCACCAATCAAAAAACTGTTAACTCGTGATCTTATCTTGCTCCCTCCAAAATTTCCCATGTTCAAGAAAATCTTACTTTCCTTGCCACAATATACATTATAATTTCCAATCGACAGTACATTCTGATTTAGCATCTGCAAGTTCGAAAGAGTAACCTGAGAATCATCTTTGATCATCACTTCAAAGTTTTCTGAGACAACACTCTCGTCCTGTGTTTCAGAATAATCTTCTTTTATTATGTCGACCATACTCTTCTCGTCTACTAAAATCAGGTTCTTTGCCACCTGAACTTTCGTCTTGTTCAGATTGAGAATGAACAAAGGGATTTCTAGTTCAACATTCTTCGGCACATAAAAAAAGAATCCTGAATTGAAAAACGCATCGTTGAACATAGTCATCTTGTCAATTTCACGATTCTTGTTGGTGAAAAATTCTTTTACCAGATTTTCATCTTCTTTTATTGCATCGTTTATATTCTTCAGGATGACTCCTTTCTTTTTCAAATCATCTGAAAGATGTAATACGGTCGTAAAACCAGATTGAATTACATAAGCTTCCAGATCAAGTTTCTTATCTACAGTACTCTTCCCGTTCACAAGATCTTCAGCACGAATTTTATCCAATCCGAAAGTAAAGAAAAAAGTGTTCTTTTTGAATATCTGGCTGTTCTCAATAGGCATTGTGGAAAACTTTTCAAAAGCTTTAGTCCTAAATTCTTTCATCCATGCCGAATCCTTAGAAAGGCTATCTATTGCTTCTGTGTACTGCAAGAAATCCCCTACCCTACAGACCCAGTCATTTCCAACTGGATCAGTTTGTTGAATTCGATTGCATATTCCAGAGGAATCTCTTTCGCGAAAGCTTCGAAGAACCCAACCACAACCATGTTCAATGCCTGCTCTTCTGTCAATCCTCTAGACATCAGATAGAATAACTGGTCATCACCTATCTTCCCGACAGTAGCTTCATGTGTAATAGTTGCAGTCTCATTGTTGATTTGATTGTATGGATAAGTGTCTGTTTTTGAAATTTCATCGAGCAGCAGAGCATCGCATCTCACGCTAGATTTAACATTCGTTGCATTTTTGGCTACGAACAGCAACCCTCTGTAGCTTGTTCTCCCGCCATCTTTACTCACAGACTTTGAAGTTATTCTCGAAGTAGTGTCAGGGGCGAGATGATAAACCTTCCCTCCTGCGTCTTGATGCTGGCCATCTCCTGCGAAAGCAACAGACAGGATGTCAGCTCTAGCATTTCTACCTTTGAGATAAACAGAAGGATATTTCATCGTGAGGCAACTTCCAATATTCGCATCTACCCATTCAACAATTGCTCCTTCGAATGCATGAGCCCTTTTCGTGACAAGATTAAAAACATTCTTTGACCAGTTTTGCAAAGTCGTATATCTTATATGCGCTCCAGGCAGTGCGACAATCTCTACAACAGCCGAATGAAGAGATGATTTTGAATAAACAGGTGCAGTACACCCTTCAATATAGTGAACCTTGCTTCCTTCGTCCGCGATAATGAGAGTTCTCTCAAACTGTCCTATTCCCTCCGCATTTATTCTGAAGTAAGCTTGCAGCGGCATGTCGACATGCACACCCTTCGGAATGTATATGAAACTCCCGCCTGAGAACACGGCAGAGTTCAATGAAGCGAACTTGTTATCATCTGATGGAACAACCGTTCCGAAATATTTTTTGAAAATATGTGGATATTTTTGAAGTCCAGTGTCCGGATCAACAAAAATAACTCCCTGCTTCTCCAACTTCTCTTTCAGTTTGTGATAAACTACTTCTGAATCGAATTGAGCTCCTACTCCTGACAAGAATTTTTTCTCTGCTTCAGGAATTCCCAACCTGTCGAATGTGTTCTTTACTTCAGGTGGGACATCATTCCAATCTTCCCTCATCTTAGTTCCAGGCTTTATGTAATAAATGATATCATCAAAATTTATTTTGGACAGATCTCCACCCCATGCGGGCATCGGTCTTGCAAAAAAATGCTCGAGAGCCTTCAATCTGAACTGATGGATCCATTCATACTCGCCCTTCTCTCCTTTGAAATCAGAAATCTCGTCCACAGTTCTCGTGCTGAGACCTAATTTAGTCTCTGCCACCCTACTGTCTTTTACTTTGAAGCCATATTTCTCTTCATATTCTTTGTTAATGTCAAGAGTTTGTTTCATTCAATTCCCTCTTTTATCCAATCATAACCTTTCTGCTCAAGCTGTTCTGCAAGATCTTCTCCCCCAGACTTGACAATTTTTCCATTTATCATTACATGAACATAGTCAGGTTTTATGTACTTGAGAATTCTCTGGTAGTGAGTTATCAATAAAACACCCATGTCAGTTCCTTTCAAATCATTCACACCGTTAGCAACTATTTTGACAGAGTCAATATCTAATCCTGAATCAGTTTCATCAAGGATTGCAATCTTCGGATTGAGCACAGCAAGTTGCAGAATCTCAACTCTCTTCTTCTCTCCTCCAGAAAATCCTTCATTCAAGTGCCTGTAGATGAAAGACTCGTCCATCTGCAAAAGTTTAACTTTTTCTTTCAAAAGTTTCTGAAAATCAAGAACTGAAATCACTTCTTTCTCTATGTTTTTTGCATGCCCATTGTTTATGGAGTTGTACGCAGCTCTCAAGAAATTAAAAAGACTTACTCCTGCAACCTCAACAGGGTATTGGAAAGCAAGGAACATCCCCGCCTTAGCTCTCTGATCCGGAGTCATCACAAGTACATTCTTTCCGTCAAAGGTGATACTCCCCTTTTCTACTTTGTATTTAGGATGGCCCATCAAAACATTTGCAAGTGTGGATTTTCCTGATCCATTCGGCCCCATTATCGCGTGAATCTTTCCCTTTTCAACTTTCAGATTCACACCTTTGATTATTTCCTTTCCATCAATTGAAACATGCAAATCTTTAATCTCGAGCATTTCCTACATCTCCTTCAATCTATCTAAAACTTCTTTGCTGTGTCCATCCGGTTTGACATCATTGAAAATATATTTCACCTTTCCATCTTTTCCTATTAAAAATGTCGTCCTTTTTGCCGAGCCTGTAAATTTCAACACCCCATACTTCTTAGTTATCTCTTTCTTCTTATCTGATACAAGCGTAAAGTTTAATCCATATTTGTCATAGAACCTTTTGTGTGATTCTACTCCGTCAACACTAACGCCCACAACCTCAGCTCCTATCCCTTCGAACATACGGCTGTCATCCCTGAAGCTGCATGCCTCTTTTACGCAACCTGAAGTCTCGTCCTTTGGATAAAAATACAATACTATATTCTTACCTCTAAAATCTTGCAGACTTACCTCTCTCCCATTCTGGTCAGGCGCCGTAAAATCAGGAGCCAAATCCCCGTCTTTTATCATTTCAAAACCTCATAAATTATAACGGCGTTATATTTTAAATACCTTTATATCCTATAAATATTAAACAGATTGAAAGAGGTTGTTTATGAAAAAGTTCGAGTTGCCACCATTACCCTATGCTTACGAAGCACTTCAACCTGTAATTTCTAAGGAAATAATGACTCTGCATCACGACAAGCACCATGCCGCTTATGTCAACGGAGCAAATGCGGCTTTAGAAAAACTTGAAAAATCCAGGAAAGGAGAGATGGAAATTGATATGAAAGCAACTCTCAGAGATATTAGTTTTAATTTGAGTGGTCACAATTTGCACTCGATGTTCTGGCCCAACATGGGATCCAATAAAGGCGGAACTCCCGGAGGAAAGATAGCAGATCAGATAAACAAAGACTTTGGGAGTTTTGCATCGTTCCAAAAAGAGTTTAGTGCTGCCGCAAAAACTACTGAAGGAAATGGATGGGCTGTTCTTGCATTTCATCCACAAACAGAACAGCTGTTTGTCATTCAACTAGAGAAACACAACGTGGCTGCTATCCCTGGATTAAGACCATTATTGGTTCTTGATGTCTGGGAACATGCTTATTATCTTGATTACAAAAACGATCGAGCAAAATATGTAGACTCATGGTGGAATGTAGTAAACTGGGACGACGTAGAAAAAACTTTCAGCAAACTCTGATTACTTCTTCTTGACTCTCGGTCCTTTTGTAGTATCTTCCAAACTAAAACCAAATTCCAATATTTTGTTTCTAATTTCATCAGCTTTCTTCCAATCTCCAGACTTTCTTGCTCTTTCTCTTTCTTGGACAAGTTTCTCAATCTTTTCAGGAACTTTACTTTTTTTCTCACGTTGCAGAATTCCGAGAATCCATCCGAGTTCTTTGAACAACTTGATTATTTCAT
>Ga0209541_10005256_pt1 | contig 22656 bp, 23 predicted proteins | sample RifCSPlowO2_01_FD_184027 | JGI IMG/M metagenome (GOLD analysis project Ga0209541, IMG submission 184027) | Groundwater microbial communities from Rifle, Colorado - Rifle CSP2_plank lowO2_0.1 (SPAdes) (version 2) | ecosystem: Environmental > Aquatic > Deep subsurface > Groundwater | place...
AATTAACGGATTTATTCAAAGGATATTATCAACACTATGAACAATCTGCTGGGTTGATTGCAATGCCGCTTGTATGCGAATTAAGTTTGATAGATATATTAAAAAAAAAAATTGAAAAATATATTGATAAAGATTCGCCAGAATTTGATAATTTCTTATCGTTAATAGCATTCTCTAAAAGAAATTCCAGCGTATATACGGAAAAAATAGACCTTATAAACATCGCAATTAAAATACATAAAAATCCAAGATTAAGAAAAATATTTTTAAAAAATAATATTCAAAGTTTAGAATCAATTATTAAAAAAGATAAAGTAATTTCCAGTATGATAGATAATCACATTAAAAAATATATTTGGATTTATAAAACATTATTTTTAGGAGATGATTATTCGTTTTCTACAGCCTTAGAATCCATAAAGAGATTAATCCATGAAAACCCAAATAAAGTGTTAAATAAACTTAAGGAAAATAAAAAAAGACAAATAAAGAATTTTAACATGGTAAAGAAGAAATTGAAACTAAAATCAGATATCATAAAAGACATTAAATTATTTCAGGAACTAATTTATTTTCGCGATGTTAGGCTTGAATGGCTGAATAGAGGCTGCCAATATGGTGTAGGATTGCTAAAAGAAATAGCTAAAAGATTGTCATTAACTTTTGAGCAGATTATTTATCTCTTTCCAGAAGAGATAATGGCAATGTTAGAAGGTAAAATGAGAGTTAATAAACAAGAAATTGGAGATAGGTTAAAAAAATACGCATTAGTAATGGAAGACGAAAAAATAACACTATATACTGGAGATAAAGTTGATCAATTTAAGGTTAAAGAAGAAGTGCAAGAAACAGATATTATAAAAGGATTTCCTGCTTCAAAAGGGAAAGCAAAAAGAAAAGTAAGAATTGTTAAAGATAGAACTGAATTATATAAGGTTAAGAAAGGAGACATTCTGGTTACACGTCTAACAACCCCTGATTTTGTAATAGCAATGGAAAAGGCAGGCGCAATTGTAACTGATATTGGTGGATTAACATCGCATGCTGCCGTGGTTTCAAGGGAAATGAAGAAGCCATGTATTATTGGCACTAAAATAGCAACAAAAGTATTGAAAGACGGCGACCTAGTAGAAGTTGATGCTAATAAAGGAGTTGTTAAGATATTGAAAAGAAAATGATTTTGTTTTTAATTGTAAAGGATAGCATTTATTGAAAATAACCAAAAGGTTTATATATCAATTATGGATAATATTATCCAAATATGGATAACAAGCTAAAAATCGTCAATTACTTGGGGAAAAATATTAAGAAAAGCTACACAATGCACGAATTAAGCAGACTGCTTGAGATTCCATACGCTAGTTTTTACAGAACAGTGCAAACAATTAAAGATTTATTAATTATTGAAACTGTTGGAAAATCAAAGGTTATAAGATTAAATACAAACAATCCTGTTGTTAAATCTCATTTAATAGTGAGTTCTGATGAAGAGAGAAAAGATTATCTTAAAAATCAGCCGATAATAAGGAAGATTGCCGCTGAATTAAATACAAGGGATATTGTAATCCTTTTTGGAAGCTATGCAAAAGGAGGGCAGAATGAAAAAAGCGATATTGATATTTTGGTTATTAACAAAGATGGAAAAAAATCAGTGTCTTTCTCTAAATATGAATTGTTTTATAAGAAGAGAATAAATCCAATCTTTGTTAGAAAGAAAGAATTCAAAGAAATGCTTAAAGATAAAGAAGAAAATGTAGGAAAACAAGCTTTGAAAAACCATATCATTTTGAATAATCCTGAAGAGTTTTGGAAGTGCATATTAAATGGAATTTAATAAAAAAATTTATGCAAATTTATTCAAAAATTGCATTGCTGAAAATAGAATAAAGAAATCGCAGGAATCTTTTAAAATAAGATTATTTCTGCAAAAAGCAGAGAATAGCTTATTAATAGCTAAACATGTCAAGGAAATTCGGCCAACAAAAGATCAACCAAAGAAAAATTATTGGGATTACTGGGCCATAACCATATCTTATTATTCCATGCTTTATGCGGCAAAGGCTGCGATATTATCAAAAGGTTATGAAATTGAGGATCATGATGCTGCGCAAATTGCATTAGGTTATTTGTTAGTTCCTGATGAATTAGAAAAAGAGGATTTGGAAATTTTAAATCAATCATATAAGATCTTTGAGGATGAATATGTCCATTATTTTGAGGATGCTAAAAAAGAAAGCCATATTGCCAGATATTCCGCTATTAAGACTTACACAAAACGAAGATTGGATGAGATTTTTAATAATGCTGTTAAGTTTATTGCTAAAATAGGTTTGATGTTGGGAGATGAACAAAAATGATAATAGAGGGATTGTGAGGAAAATAAAATAGTTACCCTTTACATTATTATTTCTATTTGTAAAGGGTAAGATTTATATATTAGTTATCTTTACTTAATTAATATGGTTTATATTTACAGGAAAATTATCGGAAATAAAGAATATTTCTACTTGAGAGCTTCAGTTAGAAATAAGAATAAAATAATAACCAAGGACATAAAGTATTTAGGTAATGATATTAATAATATTAGAGATAGGTTAAAAGAGATTCCATCAAAATATTCTAATGAAGTTAAGAAAACATACAAAACATTGAACAGATTTATTGAGGTAAATAATTATTTAGAAAAAATAAAGAAATTAAAGTTGAAGAAGGATGATTTTTTGACTAAAAATTCTTTAGAAAATATTGAAGCTTGTAAATTGCACTGGCTTAATTCGTTCAATAAATCAGACAAATTGACCAAAGATGAAATTTTAAAAAATTTTATTATAGAGTTTGCATTTAATACAACTTCTATTGAAGGCAATACAATCACCTTAAAAGAAACACAAAATCTATTATTAGAAAATCTTACACCTAAAAATAAAACTTTAAGAGAAATATATGACTTGCAGAATACTGAAAAATTTTTTTTGGAATTATTTTATAATACAAATAAAGGGATAAATCATGATTTAATATGTTATATACATGATTCTCTTTTAGAAAATATTGATTCAAGAAAAGGATATAGAACAACTGATGTAAGGGTTTTTAGAAGCAATTTTAAATCAACTCCAGCGCTTTATGTAAAAACAGATATGCAATTGTTGATAAAATGGTACAAAGAAAATGAGAATAATTTGCATCCTATTGTTCTTGCTACTATCTTTCATCATAAATTTGAGAAAATACATCCTTTTATGGATGGTAATGGAAGGGTAGGAAGAATATTATTAAATTATATTTTATTAAAAAAAAAAAATCCACCATTAATTATCAGAAAGAAAAACAGAATAAATTATCTTGCTCAATTAAACAAAGCAGATAAATGTGAATTAACAAAATCTTCACCAACATATTACACTAGCTTAGTTGAGTTTATAGCTTCTGAAATGTATGAAAATTATTGGAATATATTTTTATGAACATTAATTATGAAAGAAAATAAATCGCAAAAATTAAATAGACTGTTTCTTATCTTGATGTTATGAAAGAAAAATACACCAAATACACCCCAAAGAACATTCTTTGGTTTAGAGACATATCAATAAAGGATATTCCTGTAGTAGGAGGAAAAGGAGCTTCATTAGGAGAGATGTTTAACAAGTTTCCAATTCCAAATGGATTCTGCATTACAGTGCATGCATATAAAGCGTTTTTAGATGAAACAGGAATAGGAGAGCATCTTCATGGATTACTGGATAGGCTGCATGTTGAGAAAACAGATGAATTAGACAAGGTTTCTCAAGAGATTAGAAATTTAATCTTAAAACAGAGATTTCCCTCTGAACTGAGAAAAGAAATTATTAATAATTATAAAAAAATTAAAGGCAAGGTTGCAGTTAGGAGCAGCGCAACAGCAGAAGATTTGCCTAAAGCTTCATTTGCAGGACAGCAAGATACTTATTTAAATGTAAGAGGGGAGGAAAACATTATAAAAGCAGTGCATAAATGCTGGGCTTCTTTGTTTACCTCAAGAGCAATTTATTACAGGGAAAAGAATAATTTTCATCATAGAGATGTATTGATCAGCGTTGTTATTCAGGAGATGGTTGATGCTGAGTATGCTGGAGTGATGTTCACTGTGGATCCTGTTAATAAGAAATACTTATTGATTGAGATTGTTAAAGGATTGGGGGAAGCTTTAGTCTCTGGCCAGGTAACTCCTAATTCTTATTTTCTGCATAAGCCTAAATTAGATATGTTTGAAAAAGAAGAGGATTTTCCATTTGATGAAAGACTGTTAAAGGAAATTGGAAAGATTGGAATGAAGATAGAGGAGCATTATAAAAAGCCAATGGATGTTGAATTAGCTGTTAAAAATAATAAGATATATATTCTGCAGGCAAGGCCGATAACAACTTTGTAAAATGAGAAAAAATGATTGGTATGAAGGTCCTGCACAAGAACTTTCATTTTTTACTGTAAATGAGATTATCAGGGGATATTCTAATATGTATAAAAAATATAATATCGCTTTTTTTAATGTATTGTTTCACAGTAAAGATGGAATTGTGCGTATGATAAGAAAAAAATCAGAATTGACAGCGATAATAGATTATATTGAAAAACAGAAGGATGAATTTATTATAGAACAATTGAAAAAAACATATGATTTATATAAAAAATTAAAAAATCAAATTAATACAAATTTGAATAAAGATACATGGAATAAAATATTTTTTTTATGTAAAGAGCTTTGGATTTATAATTTATTTTCTATTTATGTTGGATATTCATTTGAGAGAAATAAAATAAAAAAGATTGTTAATAAACATTATGATCTCTTCAGCAAAGTCAGAAATGATATATCTAATATTTTGATATTAGAAGATTTCTTAAAAAATCAAAAAGCTGATTTGTCTGAACTGTCTGCAGAGGAAATAACAAAATTTCTAAAAAATAATAAACTCCCTAAGGAAAGTGAGTTAAAAGAGAGAAGAAATGAATATCTTTTATTTATGAAAAATTTAAAGTTAATAAAAATTCCTAAAAAAGATATAAAAAAAACAATTTCTTTGTATATTAAAGAAAAGGAAATAAAAAATATTACTCAAGTAAAAGGGATGACTGCATTTAAAAAAAATGTTAGAGGTTATGTAAAACTAATTTTAAAAAAAGAAAAACTTAGCTCAATTAAGAAAGGAGACATATTAGTAACAATTTCTACAAATCCTGATTATGTTCCTTATTTATCAAAAGTCAAAGGGATAGTAACAGATAGAGGAGGTATTGTAAGCCATGCAGCAATAGTTTCAAGAGAGATGAAGATTCCATGTATAGTTGGAACAAAAATAGGTACGAAAGTTTTTAAAGACGGCGACCTTGTAGAAGTTGATGCAAATAAAGGAATAGTAAAGATTTTGAAAAGAAAATGATATCTATTTCTTTCAGTATTGAAAATAAATAACCGAAAGGTTTATATATTTATTAGCTACTATAAAGTAGTATTAATGTGAAAATATGTCAGCGAATAAAAGAAATATAATTGTAAAATCTGGATTAGCACCTGTACATTGTTTTGATTTGTGGGGTCCGATTGTAGATTCTGATTTATTAGGAAAAATAAGTATAGAAAGATATAGAGTTTTAGCTAAGTCTTTAGGAAAAATTCCTGAAAATATAGAAAAAGCAGTTTCTGATTATGTTGATTTGATGCATGGAGAACCATGGGCGACAGGAGAGAAAAAATCTGGAATAATTGATGCTTTAGAAGGTCCGCTTAATGAAGCTGGATTAAGTCCTAGTTATGCTGATGGATTTCAAGAAGATGGATTATATGTTTTAAGAGAAATACTTGATGCTGGCGAAGGTGTGATTATATTAAGTTCAAAAGAAGCACCAAAATTAAGAACTGCCTTGCCTGAAGATATTGGATCAAGATTAGGTACAATTTATGGTAAGAATAAATCAAAACCAGAATCTTTTAAAGAAGTTTATGATGCAGAGCAAGCATTAAAAAGAATGTTAGTAACACACACTGCAGATGAACTGCCTGAGTTAGTTGCAGCTAGGAAAAGCGGATTATTTCAATCAGGTGCGTTAATTTATATAAATAGAAATGATAGTAACAGTGAAGCAGCTGTTCGTGAAGAAGGTATTGACAAGTATATTAATGACTTAAAAAATGTTGGATATACCCACTTGTTAGAAAATAAAATTTATACAAAGATATAAAAATCCTTATTCTTTTTTATACAATATGAACTGTTAAGCAAAGGTATTTTTAAAAAGAAAAATGAAAATAAAACAAATAAATTGGGGTCATGATACACCAAATCAAAGAGCTCCTGGTTATGTTATTTTTTTTGCTTCAAAGGCTTTCAGATTATTTCAAAGAAATTATAAATCAAAAATAAGAAATGTTTTTTATTCTATTAAAAATGCTAATTCAACTAGAGCATGCTATCAAAAAGAGGATATTGATGATTTTGGAAAAAGCTTTATTAGTCTGTGCGAAGATAAAAACTTCCTTATTAAAGTTGCTAAGAATATCAAAGAAATTGGCAGGAAATTGGTTAATTCTGCAAAAAGATTAGATAATATCCAAAGACTAACTAAAAAAGAAATTATAAAGTGTTATATTGAGATTTGTAAATACTACAGAGAATTGTTCGAATGGGCAATGATTCCTGAGCTTTCTGTAGACTATATTGAAGAAGATTTTAAAAAAGAGTTAAAATCTGAATTTGGGAAAAATTATGAGAAATATTCAACTGTCTTAAGCACAACTGATAAAAAATCATATTTAAAAGAGGAAGAAGAGAATTTATTAAAGATTAAAGAAGAATGGAAAAAAAGAAGGGAAATTAGTAAACTTATTGAAAATCATCAAAAAAAATATTTCTGGATTAAAAATAATTATGCGGATACTTATTACCTAGGAAAATATTATTTTATTAAAAGACTAAAAGAATTAAAAGAAAAAGAAAATGATTTATTGTTAAAAGAAAAAGAAAAAATATTAAAAGAAATAAAGAATAAAAAATTAAAAATCATAATAGAAATTATAAATTATCTTCCTTATTTTCAAGATTTAAGAAAAAAAAGTTTTATGATTACTGCATATTATTTAAATATTTTTTATGAATGGTTAAATAAAAAATATAAAATTAATAAAAAGGATCTGCTTGTTTTATTACCCGATGATATTATAAGTTTGCTGAAAGGAAGTAAAATAGAATACATAAAAAATAAGATAAAAAAAAGAAGAAAATTATTTACAGTATATTTAACAGATAATAAAATAAGAGTTTATGAAGGAGACAAAGCAGAAAGAATAGAGGAAAAAATTGCTCCTAAAAGAATAGACTTTTCAAAAACTGTATTAAAAGGAAATATTGCTTCAAAAGGGAAGGTAATTGGAAAAGTAAAAGTAATAAAATCTATAAAGGAAATCAATAAAATAAAAAAAGGAGATATATTAGTTACATCTAATACAACACCAGATTATGTTCCATTTATGAAAAGAAGCGCAGCAATAATAACAGAAAAAGGAGGTGTATCAAGTCATGCTGCGATTGTGAGTAGGGAAATTGGTGTGCCCTGTATAGTTGGAATAAAATATATTACAATGATTTTAAAAGATGATGACTTAGTTGAGGTTGACGCAAACAAAGGAATAGTTAAAATATTAAAAAGAAAATGAAAGAAAAATACAAAAAAAAAGAAATCCGTATTTTAGGAATTGATGATTCTCCATTTGACAAGTTTAATGATAAAGAAGTATTAGTAATAGGAGTTTTCTACAGAGGAGGAAATTATCCAGACGGAGTCCTCTCTACTAAAGTTGAGATTGATGGAGGGGATTCAACAATTAAATTAATTGAGATGGTAAATAAAAGCAAATTTAAAAGCCAGCTGCAATGCATAATGCTTGACGGAATTGCATTAGGCGGTTTTAATGTTGTTAATATTGAAAAATTAAATTCAGAGACAGGAATCCCTGTTATTGTTGTGATGAGATATTATCCTGATCTTAAAAAGATGTTTGATGCTATGAAAAAATTAGGATATGATAATAAGATAAAACTGATAGAAAAAGCTGGGAAAATTTATAAAATATATAAAATTTACATCCAAATTAAAGGAATTGGATTAGAAGATGCAAAGGAAATTATCAAGATTAGTTCAATACATTCATATATCCCAGAGCCGATTAGAGTTGCGCATCTGATAGGAGCAGGATTGGTTAAAGGAGAGAGCAAGGGAAAGGCTTAAGATGGAAAACAAAAAAGATGTTGCTGAAAAAATAAAGGGTTTGGAATATGAACTAATTGAGATAGATTCAACATTAGAATTTTTAGAAGAAGAAATAAAAATAAACAATTGTTTGCGTCCATTTGGATTATATATTCCTAAAAAATTTGAAGTGGATACTACATTGGAATTAATAAATGAGAAAAATGAATTAGAAAATCAAAGAGAAAAGATAATGCCTGAACTTATACTTCTTTATGCAAAAGATATTCTATATCAAGAATAATATAATTTTCCGGTTTCTTTCTGCAATCTATCCTTAACAGAGCCTTCTTTATTTATCCTTGGACGAGAGCTTTGAATGTCTCTTCTCATTGAAATATTTAAGTCATACAAGAATAAATTCATTCCTTCTTCCATTGAAAAAGGGCCTTTTAACAATCCATTTAATGCTGGTTTTCCTTTGAAGACAATAAGTCTTTTGCTTAAAAAGTCTATAAAGGAAAGATCATGATCAACAACTAAAACGCTTATTCCACGCTGTTCAACAACATCATTTATTACTTTAGCTACTTTTAATCTTTGCTCTACATCTAAATAGGCAGAGGGCTCATCTAAAAGCATTAACTTTACATCCTGAGAAAGGCAATGGGCAATGGCAACTCTCTGCAGCTGTCCTCCGGATAATTGGTTAAGCTTTCTATCAAATAATGGTTTTAAATCCAATGGATTAACAATCAGATTAGGATATTTTTTTATTGCATTATCTAAAACATCCATAACCAAGCTGTCATTAATCTCTAAATACTGTGATTTGTAGGAAACATTAACATTTTCCTTTATTTCACCTTTATCCTGCTTGATTACATTTGCCAGTATTTTAACAAATGTTGTTTTTCCGATTCCGTTCTCTCCTAATATCCCAATAACATCATTTTTGCTTATCTCTCCTTTTTCTGCTTCCAGCTTAAACTTTCCTAATTTTTTTTCTATATCATTCCATTCTGTTAAAGGCTGTTCTGCCCTTAATTTGAAAGGTGGCTTAACTAAGAATTTAATCTCATAATCTCTAAAGCGGATATTTTCTTCTTTTAAATAACCAGAAAGATAGACATTAATTGCAGTTCTTGTTGATTTTGGCTGGGAAACTATTCCATAGCAATTTTCTTTTCCGTACATTATATGAACCAGATCAGTCATATAATCCAGAATTATCAGATCATGCTCTACAACCAAAACAGCTGTGTCTTCCTTAGCTAATTCTTTAATGAATCTAGAAATCTTGATCCTTTGCTTAATATCTAGGTAAGAGGTCGGCTCGTCAAAGATGTACAGATTAGCTTTTTTTAAAACAGTAGCTGCAATGGCAGCTCTCTGCAGTTCTCCTCCTGATATTTCCCTTATATCATTATCCAATATTAAATTAATATCTAATTTTTCAGCTACTTCATCCAGCATATTTTTTTCATCTATCTTGTTTAATAAATCCCTAACCTTGCCTTTTGCTGCTTTTTGGATTATGCCAACATTTTGCGGCTTATAGGCTACTTTAATTTCTCCCTTGTTGATTTTTTCAAAAAATGACTGGGTTTCTGTTCCTTTGAAAAATTCAATTAGGTCTTTATATTCAGCTGATTCTCTTCCTAAATTTGGCTTTAATATGCCAGATAATATCTCAATAGCTGTTGTTTTTCCGATTCCGTTTTTTCCTAAAATCCCCACTACTTTGCCAAAGATTGGGCTGGGCAATGAATACAAGGAAAAACCATTTTTTCCGTATCTATGGATAGGCTTTTCTAATTCTTTAGGAAGATTTATGATGTGTATAGCATTATATGGACAACGATTGACGCAAATGTCGCAACCAATACATAATTCTTCATTAATCGCTGCTTTTCCTGCTTTAACTATGCAGTCATTTCCCTGCCTGTTAATAGGGCACAATCTAACGCAAAGAAAGTCTCCGCATCCACTAGGATTGCATTTTTCTGTTTCAACTATAGCTATTCGCGGCATAGGAAATTTGTTAATTAAAAGATTATAAAAAACTTATCATATTTCCTTAATCCCATCCTTAGTATAGGCAACTAATCTTACAGCAAATCCTAATTTCAGCAAAGCAGAAAGAATTCCCATATGCTCTTTTCCAGAGCCAGAGACTAAGTTAAGGGCAACTTCAATTCCCTTTATCTTTCCATGAAGCTGACTGATTATTAGGTCAGTATAGATATTAATTGGATCCTGACTGTTAACTAAGACAAAATTCACATTTTTATTTACCTTAAAATTACTCTTTCCAAAATCATCTGTTATTAAGAAAATATTCTCCCATTTTTCTTTTTCAATTATCTGTTTAATATGCTCCCATGTTCCTTTTCCTGAAGATAAGCAGGCAATTAAGTCTGTCATAATACAAGGATATTTCAATTATTTAAAAAAGTTTATATATCATATTATTTAATTTTAGATTTATGCAAAGAGAAATGAAAATAATAGGAATAATATTATTATTTATTTTTGCATTTTTATTTCTTAAGGAAGGGCTAACAGGAATGTATATGTTTAATGTAGAAGAGGATATATGCCATTATAATACAGAATGCTTGCTGCCTAAGGTTTGCTGCAAGTTTTACCAGGAAGATTCAGGAATCTGCAACTGGCAGGATAATTGTGATGTAATTTATTCAAAAACAAAACAGGAAAAACTGCAGTTAACTGCTGGAGAGCCATTAACGCAGAAACAGATAGAGCAGATAGCATTTGAAGTTGAGCAGCCGCAAAAGATAAGGGAAAGCTCACCATTAATAGTTATAGGATTGATATTATTGATATTAGCAACAATGTATTTGGTTAACAGAATGCATATCATAAAAAGAAAAGAAAAAAGAAAAATGTTAAAAACAGAAATAAAATAACTGGTTCTATGGATATCAAGAAATTTGAGGATAAGGTTAAGAAAACTATTAAAAAATATGGTTTAATCGATAAAGATGATAGATTATTGGTTGCAAGTTCTGGAGGAAAAGATTCAACAACTGTTTTGTATTTATTAAAAAAATTTGGATATAAAGCAGAAGCTATTTTTATTGATTTATTAATCGGAAACTATTCAAAAAAAAACAAAGAAAATCTAATTAAGTTCTGTAAAGAGAATAAGATTAAGCTGCATATTATTTCTTTTAGGGATAAGTTCGGATATAGCCTGTGTTATATAAGAGATATATTAAAGTCAAAAGGCATTAAATTAAAATCCTGCACAATCTGCGGAATATTAAAAAGATATTTATTGAATATGGAAGCAAGAAGATTAAAAGCTACAAAATTAGCAACAGGCCATAATCTGGATGATGAATTACAGACAATCCTGATGAATTTTTTTAAAGGAAAAAATGAGCATAATGCAAAATTAGGGCCAAAAATCGGAATGATCCAGGATAAAAAATTTATACAAAGAATTAAGCCATTATATTTTTGCACAGTAAAAGAAACAGAAGAATATTCAAGGTTAATGAGATTTCCAGTTATCTATGAGAAATGCCCGTGCAGTACAGATGTTTTTAGAAGAAGTATAAGAAATGGTTTAGATGAATTTGATGATAAAACAAAGATAAATGCTGTTAATAATTTTCTAAAGCTGCTGCCAGGGTTAAAAGAATATTACGGAAAAAAAAATAAAGAGAAGTTAAACTACTGTAAAATCTGCAATGAGCCCAGCAGAAATGAGATTTGCTCTGCCTGCAAGATTATCAGGATGATAGAATAGCAAGCTTTTTATTTAAAGAAGATTAATTATCATTATGATAGATGTTGTTTTATTTGATGGAAAATTTGAAGAGTCTGGAAGGAAATTAGGTTTTAATAAGATTATCTGTATTGATAAGAGATTTATTAAAAGCAGTGATGATGACAGAAGGGTTTTTGAAAAAAATAAAAATATATTCATTTATAATCTGGAAGATAAAAACAGGGATTTTATTCATTACAGGAATTCAGGATTGAATCAGGTGTTGTGCAAATTAGCTAAAAAGAATGATATTGCTATTTGTTTTAATTTTAATCTAATTTTAAATAATGAAGGAATGAAAAAATCCCAAATACTGGGAAGAATGATGCAGAACATAAGATTCTGCAGAAAGTATAAAGTAAGAACAGTTATTGCTTCATTTGCCTCTAAGCCAGAAGAGATGAGAAGCAGCCATGATTTAATTTCATTTGGAATAAGCCTGGGAATGCATCCGAAAGAAGCAAAGGAAAGTTTAAAATATTTAAAGTAAATTTATAATGATAATGAAAAAAAAGGGGCAAATAACTATTTTTATAATTCTTGGAATAATTATAGTTATTGCTTTTGCTTTTGTATTTTACCTGTCAAGAGTTGAAGTAACAGAAACAAAGCTTGAATCAGAAATATTAAAAGATGAAATTATCAGGATTTACATCACTTCATGCCTGGAAAAAACATCAGATGATGGATTGGAACTTATTGGAATGCAGGGAGGGGTTATATATCACTATCAGATAAGCAATGAATACAAAGGAGGGAGTATTTTAGATGATTCTTTTGGAGATAAATTTGTGATAACCTATGATGGTTATAATGTTGCTTATGCAGTTAAAAAGACAACAGGATTGGGAATTTCTATGCTTAAGCCGTTATGCAACAAAGAAGGCATTAATAAATGGAATTTATCTGGATACAGTTATAGTTGTGAAACATATGACATTTATCCATTCAGGCAGAATGCGCAAAATTACTTAGAGGATTATATAAATGAAAAAATAAAAGATTGTGTCAAGGAAGAAGATATTAAAGAAATGGGATATGATGTTGAGTTAGGAATTCCAGATAGCAAAGTTTTGATAGGAGAAGATGATTTAAAGATTACATTGGATTATTCAGTAAATATTGGAGTTAAGGGGAGAAAAGTATCAAGATTATTGGATTTTAGCATTAATCCAAAGATTAGATTAAAAAAATTACATGAATCAGCTTCTCATTTAACAGGTTATCATGATTTGCAGAGTGGAGAAAATTCAGGAGAGGTTTATGAAAATGAATTTAATATTAGAAGTTTTTCAACAGAAGATTTGGATATAAATAAAGAAATAATAGATGGAAATAGCTATTTTATCATAAAATTAACAGATTCTAAATCAATTGTTAACGGAAAAAAATATGTATTCCAGTTTGTTATTGAAGACAGAGATCCATTCTTAGATGGGGTAAATTGTATAGATCCTGATGATAAAGGTAGAGAATGTTAATAATTACCACAAAACTTGTATTTTTTATTATATTTAGGTAATCATTCTTTAAAATATATAAATAAAAACATTATAATACCTCAATAATTATACTTTTTTGTATTTGAAGGTAATAATATATCAATAATAAAGTTTTACATGTAATGTTACTTTTAGATTAAAATAAGTTATTAAATCAATGTATTAATCAATCTATTTAATATAACATTTAATTGGATTACTCTTATATTGAATTAGATACATGTGATATATAAAAATTATCTTAAATTAGTTATTTTTTACTTTTTAATTAATAAAAGTACAATGAATTAATCGAAATAGAGATAAATATTCCTTTAAATTACTAGTTTATTTAAAAAAGTTTATAATTTATAGATTTAATTATTTAAAAATAATAATTATTACTCATATTGTAAGATAAATACATTTAATATAGATATTAAATGTATAGATTAGTATAAATAAAGAAAAATTTATAAATAATTTAATTAAAAGATGAATTAAATTGATATTAACTCCAACTGAACAAAGGGTGTATAGGTATTTTTATAATAAAAAAGTCTTTTCTCTAAATGAGATTAATTCTATCGTTAAAAACTATAGAACATCTATACATGTTGCCAAAGGATTGGTTAATAAGAAGTATACAACAAAAATAAAAGGAGGATTGTATTTTGTTGTGCCTTATGAAGCAACTCCTGATATATTAAATGAGTTTAATCCAGATAAATATCTTATTGGTTCAAGGTTAAATGGATTTTTAAGCCATCATACTGCATTGGAGTTATATAATGCAGCCAGTAATCTTAACAGGGTTTTTGTTACTTCAGATGCAAGAACCCCTAATCTGATTCATAAGGATATTAGCTATGTATGCATTAAAACAAAGCATTATTTTGGCTTTAAAGAAATCAGATATGAGAATCAAAATATCCTGATTAGCGATAAAGAACGCACTGTTTTAGACTGCATAAGGAATTTGAATTACACATCTGGATTAAATGAAGTTCTTTCTGCAATTCCAAAATTAGCTCCTATAAATTTTGATTTAATATTCCAATATCTAAGAAAGATAAATGAGCAAAGTTTATTTGCAAAAACAGGATATATATTTGAATATTTAAGAAATGAGGTTATGACTCCAAACTGGTTTTTGGATAAATTAAAAGGTTATGTTAAAAATAAAACTTATTACTTAGACAATAAAATTGGAAACAGCAAACATGTTAGGGAATGGAGATTAATGGTACCTGTAAAATAAAAAATAATTATAAAAAAAAAAAAAAAAAAGATATGGCTGATAAAAAAGCGGTGATATGGGGTTTTGTATTGTTTTTGTTAGTGTTTACTGTTTTAGCAGAATGCGATCCATCAAATGTTTATTGTGATAATGGAATTGATATAACAAATGATTATGGAATCTGCGCTAAAGCTGAAAATACATTAGCGCCATATAATCCAATAGATTCTCCTGAAAGCTTGACTTATTATTGCAGCGAGCAATATACTGTAAAAAGAGAGCAGTGCTGTGATTCTGATAATGACCCATCAACAATAAGCGGGAATTTGATCAGTGATTGCGATGGATACTTTTCTACAGAAAGTATATCAAAATGCAGTGATATTGTCACCTGTTACACACAAGTTGACCAAACATGTTATCAGACAACAAGGGATTTCTGCACAAAAACAGGAAACAATATAGTTTCAGAATGTCCAGAGCCTGGAGAAGCATTTTGCGGAAATGATATCATAGAATCTCCAGAGGTTTGTGACAGAACACAAGGCTGTCCTGCAACAAAGCAATGCAAATCTGACTGCGCTGGATGCGAGGATATAACTTCTATCATCATAATCCCAGTAACACCTTCTGATAATTGCAAGCCATGCAATGAACCCTTAGGATTATTTGGATTGGTTAATTTATGTCAGGGATGTTATTTAGAAATAACAAGGACAATAGTTGATATTTATCAGGACTATTCAGGAATAAGCTCTTGTTATGATTATAAATCCAGAACATCTTGTCCAGCAGCATGTGAGTGGAAGGAAAATATAAATGCTTATTCTGAATTAGGAAGCGGAGTCTGCAGGCCTGTTGATACAGAGCAGCAGGATTGCGGGAAATGTTCAACAACTGAATTTAATTCAATATTTGATAAATGCAGCCAGGCAAGATGCCGTTTATTTGGGGACAAATGTTATTATGTTGAAAATCAGTGTGTATCACTGGATTACATTCCAAAAACACATACCCCTCCTGTGATAGCTGATGCAGAAGTATTTAATGAAGAGAATGAACAAATAGGTTTTGAATCAAATCCTGATAATTATGCAGAATATGGCGCGCCTATAAAGTTTAGTGTAAATATTCAATTTTTTGACAGAGCTGATATAGATGAAGCATATGATTCATTAACACTTAATTGTGAAAACGGTGATTGCAATAAGTTTACATTAAATAATGTAAAAATTAAAAAAAAAAATAATGAGTATTATATTTCTATAGACAAAGGAGACAGCAACTGCATTAGCGATTATAACTGTAATTTTCCAATTGGAATTTATAATGCAAAATTTAAGATAAGGGATGATAAAAATACATTAAGCAATGAGATTGAAAAGAAATTTGAAGTTAAATTTAAGGATATTCAATTAGTAAAAAATAGCTTTAATATTCCAAATCCTGAACTAGAAATAAAGATATTGGAAAAGCCAACCAAATGCGAGCTAGATTACACGCCATATAGAAACGGGCAGGCAGTTAACAATTTTGGAAAAGTTGAATTTGAAATTGGAAATACAAGAAGAACAGATGGAAGATACATCGGAAATTATGAGATTAATTCAATATCTCCATTTAAAGATGGAGCTAACTCTGTAACAATCATATGTTATTATAGTGATAAAAGCACAAAATCAATTACAAAAACAGTAAAGATAGACTCTACTAAACCAACAGTAATTTTAGGAGTATCTATAGATGAAAATGGTTATACAAAAGAAGATGATGTATTTATTTTAGGGAGGATTATAAGACGCAGATTAGAGCTGATATCAATGAGGAATCAAGCTGCAATTATAGCAAGGATCATGATAATATCAATAATAAATTTTTACCTGGATATATGTCGGAATATAATTATCTTACACCTATTCTTGATTTTGGAAATGCTATAGAAACATATTATGTCAAATGCACTGATTTGGCTGGAAATCCTTCTGATACTAAAGAGATTAAGATAAAATACGATCCTGTTCAATCAATATGCGGAAATGATGTTATTGAACCAGGAGAAGAGTGTGATGGTTCTATAATGGCAAGCTGCACTGATTTTGATTTGTTTACAGAAGGGAATTTAAACTGCTATATAAGCGGAGAAAATGAATGTTTGTATAACACAGAAGAATGCACAGGAGGAACAACAGGCTATTGCGGGGATAACAGGATTGATATAGGAGAAACATGCGATGGAACAGATTGGGGAATAACTAAATGTTCTGAAGTACATAGTGAGTTTACAGGAGGGAATTTAAACTGCTATAGCTCTGGGCATCAAAATGAATGCCATTTCAACACTACCAAATGTTCAGTCAGTAAAACACCAACCTTAACAATAAGATTAATAGAACCAAATTATGGATTATCAACAATAATTCCTTATAAAGTAAAGATAGAAACAAACTTATGGGCCCAATGCAGATATAGCAAAATAGGCGCATTTAGCTATGATATTATGACTGGCAATAATGGCCTGGATTTTAATATGTTAGATAATGGTAAGCACCAGTCAAATTATATTGATGAGGCATGGAACAGGATTTATATAAACTGCAAAGATGTCGATGGGATTGAAAATCAGATTGATTTTACAATAGGATATGATCCATCCAAACCAATAATAAATTCTTTATCAGCATCTCCAAATCCTGTAATTGAAGAATGGCCAGAAGGAAAATTGCAGACCTTACTGACAATAGGAACAGATAAAGAAACAATATGCAGGTATAGTGAAGGAGCAGCAGTATTCAATAATATGGAAAACAAGCTGTACGAAGAAGAGGTTTCTGATTTTAAAACAGGACACTATAAGTGGATTGATATTAATCCAAATGGAAATACATTTAATGTTGCCTGTATTGCAAAAAATAATGTATCATCAGAAGCAAAACAAATAGTAATAGGAGTTGACTTATCCTATCAATTAAAGATAACCAAAACGCTGCCTAAAGGTTATACTCCTGAAAATATAAATTTAATAGCAGAAACAAATAAACATGCAAATTGTATTTTCTATAAAGATAGGAATGTCTACGGGTCAACAGTTAATAGTATGATACATAGATCAAGCGAGATAACTAATTTAGAGGATGGTGAGAATACTTATTATGTTAACTGCACAAAAACAAATACAGGAGAGAAAGTTACAGCATCAATAACATTTACTGTTGATAATTCCCCTCCAGATACTCCAAAGGTTACAGCAGAATCTTACTGTTATAAAAAAAATGGAGAAGACTGCAGAATAAAAGCCAGCTGGAGCAGCGAAGATGAAGAGTCTGATATTCAGATGTATTATTATTATGTTGCAAATGCAACAACTAATGAGGTTTTATTCCAGGAAGAGACAAATGAGGAAGAATCAGAGCTGGATTATAATGACTTGGATCTAGAAAATTTCGAAGATGGCGATAAATTCAAGTTTTTAGTTAAAGCGCAGAATTATGCAGGATTATGGAGTGAAAATGGAAGCGATACTGCTGAAATTGACTATTCAATAATTGCCAATGATAATAAGGCGCCAATTGTAAAGGTTGAGGTTGATGATGATAAAATAATTTTAACATGCGAGGATAATGTTGATGATAAATGTAAGGTATTAAAGTACTACTTGACTGATGATAAATGTCCGACAAATGAAGATCTATATGAAGATTATACGGGAGCAATAACATTCAGCAGCTCTATAACTAGTATATGCTATATAGCAAAGGACAGCTCTGGAAATACAAATAAAGGAAGCGAGGAGATTAATGAAATAGAAAAAGAAAAAGATAGCGATAAAGACGGAATGCCTGACTCTTATGAGAAGAGGAATGACTGCCTTAATAAGAATAGAGATGATTCTTTGGATGATTCTGATGATGATGGATTGATTAACAGGGAAGAATATTATTATGGAACAGATCCTTGTAAAAGCGATACAGATAGGGATGGCTTTACAGATAAAGAAGAGATTGATGCTGGAACAGATCCTTTGGATGAATTAGATTATCCAGTAAAAGCAGGGGATGCAGACAAAGATGGAATTCCTGATTCTTATGAAGATAAATACAGCTGCTTGGATAGGAACAAAGCAGATGCTGATACAGACAGTGATAATGATGGGCTGATAAATATAGATGAATATAAGAAAGGGACAAATCCATGTGATCCTGACACAGATAAAGATGGTTATATAGACAGTGTTGAAATCATTAAAAATACAAATCCCCTTGACAAAAATGATTATCCAAAATCAAGATGGTGGTTATGGACAATAATAGTAGTAATTGTTTTAGCTGGATTAGGGGCTGCAAGTTACTTTGGATATGCTGAATATAAAAAAACAGTTAAAAGCAGGGGAGAAAGGAGGAAAGAAAAAATAATAACCCAAAAAGCAATTGAAAGGCCTATAAGAAAGGGAATAGAATTATTTGAAGAAAGAGAAAGAGAAAGGGAGAGAGAAAGGGAGAAATTATTCAAGGCCTTTGAGCAGGAAAAAAAAGAAAAGGGGGAAAAAAAGCACGAGATTGATATTTTTGAGAGACTGCCTAAAAAAGAACAGGAAGATATTTTTGAAAAATTACCTGGAGAAAAAGATATAGTTAAAAAATTGCCAGATACGAGAGAAGGAATATTTGAGGAACTGCCAAAACCAATAAAAAAAAATGGAAAAAGAAGTAAAGCAAAGTCAGAGGGGGAAGGGAAAAAAAAAGGGAAAAAAAAAAAGAAGGGAAAAAAAAAGAAAGGGAAAAAAGGACAAATAGCAGGACAAATTGTAATATATATCCTAGCTGTTTTGGTATTTGGTTTAATAATAACATTTGGTTATAGGGAAATAAGCAATTTAATGCAGAAACAAAAAAAAATTGATTTAGTAAACTTTGAAAAAGAATTAACAGCTATCATTGAAAAGGTAAGCTCTTCTTACGGAGATGTTGAAGATTTCGGGGAAGATCCCTTAAATGTTCCCGGAGATTATGATAAATTATGCTTTATTGAATTAGATAAAGAGAGAAATGGCGATGTGACACAAGAATATTATCCCTTGATGTATAACAGCTGGGAAAGCAGCGCAAAAGCAAATATTTTTTTAGTTAAAAAAGACATGGAATATTCTTTTTATGCTGGGAATATAATAATACAAGAAACTCCTGATGTAAACAGCAAGTGTTTTACTATAACCAATAATAAGATAAATAATATAAGAATAGAAGGAGTTGGCGGAAGCGCCAAAATTTCTGAAACTTAAAATGTTAAAAAGAGGTATGACTGAAACTCAGTTTAATTGGATATTTATCGCAATAGCTGGAGCTGTAATCTTGTTATTTTTTTTTTCATTTGTTCAGAAACAAAAATCAACTGAAGAGCAAAAGTCAGATATAACTATAGAAAAGAACTTGCAGTCTATATTGACAGGAGCTGAAGTAAGCAAACAGACAGAAAATATTATCTCAGTTCCTGATATAGAGATTAGTTACAGCTGTGAAGGCTTTTCAATCGGCTCATTGGATGCATTTAATCCAAGAATAGTATTTTCTTCTAGCTTATTAAAGTCTAATAACAGACAATTAATATTTTATTCTTTGGAATGGAGGGTTCCTTTCAGAACATCTAATTTTCTTTATGTAACGAGCCCAGAAGTTAGATATATTATTGTTGATGATAATGATTTGGATGATGACAGCATTGCAAATCAGTTATATAATTCTTTGCCAGAGAATATGGATAAGGAGATTGTATTAAGCAGTGAAACTATTGCTAACAAGAACAATTATAAAATAAAAATAGTTTTTTTTGATGCAGAAAATTTAAATTTAAATAGCATTAATGGAGAAATTTCTAAAATAAAGATAATACCTATCAAAGATGGATTGGATGGGTACGGAAAAATAGAATTTGATGATGGAATCCAATATTATCTAAAAAAAGAATCAGTTATTGCTGCTGTTTTTTCTGAAGATAAAGAGATTTATGAATGTAATATTAAAAAAGCTATGAAAAGAATGAAAAATGTCTATGAAGTTTATGGAAAAAGGATTAATGAAATCAATGAAAAATATACAGAAGATAATCATGTTTGCAAGGATGTGTATGATTCAAGCTTATTTGACATAAATCCAGATTTATCCAATACACCTAATATTTACAAGAATATGGAAAGTTTGGAAGATAAAAACCAGATTATAGCAATAAAATCATGCGCTTTGATGTATTAAATAAAATAAAATTAATAAAAACAAAAACAAAAAAATGAGAAAAGCTCAGTTTAAAATGTTTGAAACAATTGCAATACTTGTTGTCTTTTTTTTTATTTTAATATTAGGATTGACATTTTATGCTAGTGTTGAAAAAAAAAAAATAGAAACTACATCTAGCGAATTTAAGCAGTTAAAAGAGGTGGAGATAGCTCAGTTAATCTCTTATATGCCTGAATTAGAATGCCCCACTTCATTAGAAACAGAAAACTGCATTGATCTATACAAGGTTTTGGTTATAAAAGATATATTTAGCTCAAAGAAAAGTTATTACTATGATTTATTAGGGTATTCTACAATAACTGTTTATGATTTGGATAAAGAATATTTGATTTACGATAATCCTAAACAGGGAAGCTTTTCAAGGATGTATATTCCTGTTTCGCTGTATAATGCCACTAAAAAAATAAAACAATTTGGGATTTTGAATATTACGATATATTAAAATATTAATTAAAAAAAAAACAAAAAAACAAAAAAAGGAGGATATAATAATAAAAATGTCAAAAGCGCAAATGGAGATAATGGGTTTGGCAATAATAATTATATTGTTGTCATTAGGAGTCTTATTTGCTGTAAAGTATATTTATTTAAGTCCAGAAAAAGAAATAAAACAGGAATTTATCCAGAAAAATATTGCACAAACTATGCTTAATGCAATCCTTGATTCAGATATTGAATGCAACAACAATTATATCTCAATAAGAAACTTGTTGATTGACTGCAATAAATATTATACAGGGGATTTGAGCAATAGCGGAAGTATAACATGCAATGGAGAATTTTCTTGTGAATTTGTAAAAAAAAAAATAAGTGACATACTTGGGAGAACTTTAGAGGTATGGAAAAATGATTATTATTTTGAAGCAGGGGTTATAAATATAAAAGAAAATTGCGAGGGCGGGAAAAAGACAGGAATGCAAATCCTTCCTAATTTGGGTATTGTATTAGACATATGTGGTTAATAATAAGGTTTATATAAAGAAGTTTATATAAAGAAAAAGTTTTTATATTAATAACATTAAAAATTAAAAAGAGGTGATTTTATGCATAAAAGGGGCCAGGAAATGAGCCTTAATGTAATAATAGTTGCTGCAATAGCATTATTGGTTCTTGTTATCTTATCAGTAATTTTTATGGGGAGAATTGGAATATTCAGCAAACAAAGCGTTGGAACAGAATATTGCATAAACACAGTAAAAGGCAGTTGCGGAGATTTAAATCTTGATAATAGACCTGTTGCATGCGGAGAAGGAACAACAAAAGTAGGAACATGCGATAATGGAGCTTATTGCTGCAAACTTGTATCATGATAAGAAATAAAAAAAGTATAGAGATGTCATTGAACACTATAGTAATTGCAGCCATAGCCTTAATTGTACTTATTGTTCTTGTTTTTATTCTTACAGGAAGGGTTAGTATATTTGGCGAGGGTTTGGAGGATTGTACTTCTAAGGGAGGAAAATGTGATAATCCGTGTGAAACAGGGTATGTTGGGATACCAGGAACTAATTGCAATGATAATAATCAAAAATGCTGTATAAAAGTTCTCGGAGATTAATATTCGAAAAACTTATATAGATAATTCTTAAGGATTTGATTAATGCTGAAAAAGAAGAAGAAAGGAGC
>Ga0209541_10005257_pt1 | contig 22656 bp, 23 predicted proteins | sample RifCSPlowO2_01_FD_184027 | JGI IMG/M metagenome (GOLD analysis project Ga0209541, IMG submission 184027) | Groundwater microbial communities from Rifle, Colorado - Rifle CSP2_plank lowO2_0.1 (SPAdes) (version 2) | ecosystem: Environmental > Aquatic > Deep subsurface > Groundwater | place...
AAGTGGTGACTGATTTCCTAAAGGAAAACAAAGCAATGGCGGTTCTGAATATCGGCATTCCCGAAGACGGCAAACTCAGTTGGCACCGGGATTCATCGCACCTCTTTATTCAATATCCGGAAGCGCTCTACCTTTTAGAGGGCAATAATCTGCCGCCGATTAATCTTCAATTGGTAACCAATGGCGCAACTCAACATTTTTATAAAGCCGAAGAAAATATCCTTTATATCTTAAAAAATCAGTCTTTATACAAATTAAACTTTGAATAATAAATTGCCGCCGCCAGCCCGCCGCCCAACAAATCAAAAAATAAATCAGAAAGAGTGTCATTTAACTCCATTGTATTAGTCAGCCAAAAACGATCATTCAGATATTCGTAGAACTCCCAAGATAATCCTATCAAAGCTACAAAGGAAATAACTACAATCCAATTCGCAGGACGATTGTTAAAAAAAGAAAAAAATAGCGAAGCAACCATTACTCCGCCCAAAAAATGCGTTAAGTTATCAAACCACCAAAATGACGGCCGCGCACTCAAGCCAAAGTTAAGCCAAATTACTTGTCCTAAAATCAAAATAACCAGCAGGGAAAGAACGAATTTTTTATCGGCAATAAACATTCCTATCTTTTTGCCCATTGCGGGGCTCGCCTGGCTTTTTTTAAGCCGTATTTTTTGCGTTCCACCATTCGGGAATCCCGGCTTAAAAAACCGAAATGGCGGAGCCGTTTTCTAAAATCGGCATTAAAGAGAGTCAACGCCCGAGCTATCCCATGCCGCACTGCCTGAGCCTGGCCGTTGGTCCCGCCGCCAACCACTCTAACCGTAAGGCCAAGTTTGCTTTGAACATTCATAGCTTCCAGCGGCTTCAAAATTTCCTTTTGCAAACGGGAATCTCGAAAATATTCCCGGTAATCTTTACCGTTAATCAAAATTCCCGGCTGTTTAGTAAAAAGTCGGACTCGGGCAACCGCAGTTTTTCGGCCGCCTTTAGCCTCAAAATAACGAAGAGGGGTTTCTTCTTTTTTAGCTTCAGTTTTTTTAGTTACTTTTTTAACCATAACTTAAAACCTATCTACTTAATTATTAATCGCTTAATTCGCTTTGCTCTCAAAAAATTTTTTGGCAGCATCCGCTCCACCGCCTGACGCAACACTCCCGCCGGATCCTTTTCAAAAACCTCTTCTAAAGTTTTAGACTTCAAATGCCCCATGTAACCGGTATGGCGATAATATCTTTTTTGGGTCAGCTTATTGCCGGAAAATTCCAAGGCTTTAATATTTTCAACCACGACCTGATCCTGCCCCGCCAAGCGAGGCTCATAATAAACGCTTTTTTTGCCCTGCAAAATAGCCGCGATTTCCGAAGCGACTCGGCCTAATTTTTTGCTTCTTGCGTCAATAATGTAATTCATGAGACAAATTCAATGATTGCCTGCTTAGCCGCATCCCTTTTGCGCCTCGCGGCTGATTTTAAAATCCGCAGATAACCACCGACTCTTTCTTTATATCGCGGCGCGATTTCATAATAGAGCTTGTTCGCGGAAGAAACCGGAAGTTTGGAAAGCAACAGCCGCAAACCAGCAAGATTCTGTTTTTTAGCCAAACTGACTAACCGTTCCACCAACGGACGCAATTCTTTTGCCCGAGCCTCCGTAGTTTGAATCCGCTCTTTCATTATTAAATTATGCTCCAGGGTCTTTAAAAAAGATTTTCTTCGGCCCCGAACTCTGCCAAACTTTCTCATTATTTCTTTTTCTTAGCCGCCTTTTTTTTGGTTTTAACGGTCTTTTTAACTTTGAGTTCCGCCTCTGCCGGTTTTATCTCCGGTTCTTTTACTTCAATATTAGAAATTCTATCAAAATGGTCTTTTAAGATATTGCTGGCTTTATGCAAGGCCGCCGAAGGAGTAATGCTGCCGTCTGTGGTAATAGAAACAATCAAACGATTATAATCGGTTCGCTCTCCTACCCGCATATTTTCCACGGAAAAATTAGCTTTGATTACCGGGGAGAAAGCAGTGTCCAGAGCCATGGTGCCGATTGGCAGCTTTTCCGATTTTTTTGCTTCCACTGATACAAACCCCAACCCCCTTTCCACCTGCAGTTCTATTTCCAACTCTGCTGATTTATTGGTTAAAGTGGCGATTTTAACTCCCGGGTTAATCACCTCAATTTGAGAGTTTATTTCGATATTCGCGGCAGTAACCTCCTTTTCACCCTTAACTTTTAAAGTCAAAACCTGAGGCTCATCCGTATGAACCCGAAAACGGACTTTTTTCAAATTAAGCCCAATTTCAACCACATCCTCGGCCACATTGGGAATAGTAGAAAATTGATGCTGGACACTCTTAACTTTAAATTGGGTAATGGCCGCGCCAGGCAAAGAAGAAAAAAGCACTCGCCGCAAAGAATTGCCGACGGTAATGCCATAGCCGCTGTACAATCCTTCAATTTCAAACACTCCCTCGGTATCAGTTTCGGAAACTTTTTTAATTGTTACGGATTCGCTTAAATAAGCAAATTGCATGTATTTTTTAGTTAAATTTTATTTACTATAGTAGTCTACGACCATGTTAACGTCAAATGGCGCTTCTAAATCTTTGGGCAAAGCCAACACCTCACCTTCGTGCCGTTCTTTATCTAACTTAAGCCACGCTGGAGCATTATAATTTTTGAGCGCCTCCGCCAATCCTTTTAAAACTGCGTTATCTTTGGATTGCGGCCGGATGGCAATCCGATCGCCGGTTCTTACCAAATAAGACGGAACGGTAACTTTCCGTCCGTTAATTAAAATATGCCCGTGCCCAACTAATTGCCGGGCAACTGACCGGGAAGGCGCTAAACCTAAACGGTAAACCGCGTTGTCCAGCCGCCGCTCCAAAATCTGGATTATCAGGGCGCCGGTAATGCCGGGATTTTTTGCCGCCCGCTGAAATACCTGCCTCATTTGCGCTTCGCGGATACCATAACTGACTTTTATTTTTTGCTTCTCGCTAAGCTGTTGCCCCACCTCGGAAACCGTTCGCCGTCTTTTCCCATGCAAACCAGGGCGATGCGGTCTCCTCAACATCACGCATTTCGGCGAATTACAACGATGGGCTTTTAAAAAAAGCTTTACTCCCAATGCTCGTTCTTTTTTTTCTTGAGTGTTGAACATAATTATTTATCCTTAAACGCGCCGAACCTTCCGTGCCCTTGGACCGTTATGGGGAATCGGCGTTACGTCTTTGATAGATAAAATATTAAAACCTTGATTGCCGAAGGAACGAATGGCGGAATCCCGTCCGCTGCCAACGCCGCTGACAAAAACTTGAATATCCGAAAGACCAGACTTTCTTAATTTTTCCGCAATGGCGGAAACTACCTTAGAGGCCGCAAAAGGGGTGGCTTTTTTCGGCCCGGAAAAACCAAGCGATCCGGCCGAGGCCCAGGCTACCACATCGCCTTTCTCATTAGTGACGGTAACAGTCGTATTATTATATGAAGCGCCGATGTAAACATTGCCCCGGATAAGCCTTTTAGCGCTTATCTTGGCCCCGCTCTTGGCCAAATTTGTTTCCAAAACCTCCTTCTCTTTCAAAGCTTCTTCTTGAGTTTGTTGGATTACTTTTTTCTTGCCCATCCCGTTAGAGGCAGGCCATCTTTAGATGGCCGTAACCCAGCCGTCTAAATTGTTCCTGACGATTAATTTTTAATACTGATTTTGGATATGTATTATACATAGTTTTATTGCCTCTAACGGGATTACTTAAGTTCTGTCTTACGTTTGCCGCTGCCGGCGGTCTTGCGAACATTGCCCCGGACGGTTCGAGAGTTAGTTCTTGTTCTTTGGCCGCGAACCGGCAAATGTCTCATATGGCGAACTCCCCGATAAGCCTGTAATTCTTTTAAAAGATTGATATTCTGTTTTATTAATTGGCGAAGTTCGCCTTCAATCTTATAATTTTTTTCAATAAATTCCTTAATCCGGCTTACTTCCGCCGGAGTCAAATCTTTAGCCCGTTTGTCTAAATTAATTTTGACTGCTTCCAAAATTTTGCGGGCCAAAGACGGCCCGATGCCGTAAAGATAAGTGAGCGAAACCTCAACTCTTTTATTGTCTGGAATATTTATACCGGAAATTCTCATAATTTTTACCCTTGCCTTTGTTTATGTTTTTTAATTTTACAAACAATATAAAGCCGGTTGCTCCGACGCACCACTTTACAATCTTTGCAAATAGCCTTTACCGAAGAACGAACCTTCATAAATTTATAATCTGCGGATTATCCTTCCTCTTTTATCGTCATAAGGAGTCATTTCCACCAGCACCCGATCGCCGGGCAAAATTTTAATATAATGCATTCTCATTTTGCCGGAAAGATGCCCCAACACCTCTTTGCCGTCTCTGGTTTTAAGACGAAATGAGGCTCCAGGAAGGGCCTCCTCTACAATCGCTTCTACTCTAATATTTCCTTTGGCGGAATTATTCTGATTATTCACTAATAGCAATAATGCTTAAAAGCATAGCATGCGTACTCAGCAAAAGTCAAGGCGGCCATCGCCTCCTTTCATTACTCTACGATTATCTTCACTTTTTTCGGATTATTCGGAACACTTTTAACCCAAAATGGCCAGAGCGAAATTGTGGCGGTTTTTAGGCCGGGTAAAGCAAAAACCTTTGATTTTAATTCGGTTTCGGATTTGCCAAGCAATTCTTTTTTCAAAACTGACGCGTCAATATGCCGAGCCAACAAAACTTTATAAATCACCGGAAAAGACAACAAACCTCGGTCAAAATCCGCCCTGGTTAAACCGTATTCCAAACTAAAAGACCGGATATCAAATTCTTCGCCGTTATCCCGTTTGGCTCTTTTTTCCAAAAGCATCTTCAAATCATCTTCTTTAAAAGCAATGGCGGTGATTTTGGCTTCGCTGAAAATGCCAAACAGGCCGCCCGCGTCAGCCTCGCCATCCGCTTTCTGATCCAATACCTGATATTTGGTTGCGCCGTCCAAAAGCTTGAATTCTTTGGGAATTTGCGGCAAAAGCGCGGTTTTAAGATTCGTTTCCAGCGTGTCCTGAACGCCCGCCTTAGCTTTTTTAATGTCATTTTCCGTAGGATAAGCAATTTCCCCAATAAATCCGCCAGTCATATTGCCGGTGGATTCGCCGTAAAACGCCTGGTACTTTGGCGTTCCTTTAATAAAACCGGGGATGGTAAAAAGTTTAACCGGTCCGATGTTGTAATCCGGTCCGGGCTTATCAGCGATCACCTCAGCCTCAATGCTAAAAGGAATAATTTCCCCATCCGCAATTTTTGCGCCCGGCACGGTAATGCCTTTGGTCAAAAGAAAAATTTTGCCGTCCGGCGTCATAAAACGGGTTTTCACAACCAATGGCTGAGGATCAGAGCTGTAACTATTATAAACATTGATTTTCCCGGTCGCTTTTTTTTCTACCTGCCGCTTGCCGGTTGCCGGAAATTTCTGGCTGATATTCTTTTTTTGAGTGAAGATTTGGTTAGGAATAGCCATTTTCGCCACATCCGAAACCGCTGTCCGATCCGTAATTACGGAATCGTTATAAAGCCAATCCTGCGTTTGAACGGCAATGACCACTCTCGCCCGAGGCAGAACTTTTACTCCCAAAAAAACCGCCGCTCCGAGAACTAAAACCCCAGCTAAGAACCACCAAAAACGCCGGCCTATTTTCGGCAATTTTGGCAGCTGCCAATCAACCTTCTTTCGAGACAGCTTCGGTTCTTCCGAACTTTTTTCCATTAAAAAGCCGGTTTCACTTCTTCTTTTTTGGCTGGCAGCTTTAGGAACGGTAATATCAAAAAACTGCCTTTTATTTTTGGTAAAAAAAGGATTAATGGCGGTTAAGCCGCTCATTTCCGCCAGTTCCACCACATGGTCATCCACCGATTCAATAATAATTTTTTTGTCCAAGGCATTCGCTTCCCGCTTGATTAAATTAAAGTTGCTTAAAGATTCGCTTAAATGGGAAAATCGGGGAATGCTTAATACAATCTCTGTTTCCGGAGTTTCAATAATTTTTTCTACAATTTCGGCAATTTCGTCGCTTTTATTAACCGTTATCTTCTTCATATATTTGACCGATGCAAAGCTACAAATTTATTCGAATCTACAAATACATATATTGTAACTCTTCGACTTTACTCAGAGAATAATAGTTCCCGAGCTTGTCGAGGGACTACATAATGATTTCGTAGATTCGGATGTATTCGTAGTTTTGAATCGCGTTAAGTAATCAGCCACCTCACTCTTCGATTCGCCAAGTGGCTCAATTTATCGTTTTGAGGCAAAAAATTAACTTCCAAAAAAGCCGCGATTAGCGAGAGTGAATTTTTAACCACCACTGATTTTTTCCATTCTACCGCATAACCGAATTTTTCGGTAACTAAATTTGTGGATAACGGCAAAAGTTTCAAAGGTTTTTGAAACCGGTTATGGAAGCGGTCGGAAAACACCACCGGAGGCAAAGTAAAAAATGAATTGAGATAAATTTCCACAGCCTCTTCTTTAGTCAAAGATTCCAAACCATTTACAAAAACTTGCAGCTCCTTAGTTAAAATGTTTTCAAATCTCCGTAAAAAATTCCGAGAAGCGTTGTTAGATGAATAATTAGCAATTAAAGAACTCGCCACTACCGGTTCAACCCGAAAATACCGCCCCAATAAATGATGCAAATCTTTTTCTCCCCACCCGAAATTATCCAAATGGCTGAGGCGGCTGCCGGAAACCTGATAAACCGCTGTTTCATCAGGAAAAAGATTGGCGATTAAAAAGGAATCTTTGGCTAAAGCCTGGGATAAAACATGGCTTAAAGCTGTTCCGGCTTCGGTAATAAGAACAATATTGGCTCTGGGAAGAAGTTCCCGCAATTCCCTCATTAATGCCCGCCCCATGAAAGTTTGGCTGAAAAATATTTCCACCGCCTTAGCTTTAAAGCCAATCGGGTTCACCACCTTGTGGCCGTTGAGTTTAATGCCCCGAATCCGAACATCGCTTAAAAGCACATCTACGTCTTCAATTCCCATTTTTTGCGCCACCCTCAACCGATGGCGGTCAAAAAACCGCCAAATTGCTTGGGAAATTAAATTATCAAGATCTCCTTCGTCAATAATTTCTTTGGGATGCGGCCGAACCAACGCCACCGAAGAATAAATCGTAGTGGCAAAATCAGCGTCCAAACTCAAAATCAGTTTATATTTATTTAACTTGCCGAATTTCCTAAGAAGAAGCTTGAGCGACTCAACGGCATTGACAATATTGAATTCCGGCAATTCCGCCGCCAAATTTTTTACCGCTCGAATCTGCTTTTTTTCCGGATAAACCTTTAAAAAAGTGACTTGAACGTAATGATTTAAAATTTCAATCAATAAATAACTATCGCTTTTGGAGAATAAGCGCGAGATTGACTTAAGTATTTGATTGAATCTCAACACTTTTAAGTATAGCATATTGACAGCCAAGACAAAATATATTAAAAAACGGCTCATTTGGGAGCTGAAGTTAAACTGTCAAATGGCAAAAAGATATTAATCCACAATTGCTCGAATTCTTCTAATGCCGGCGCCAACCGCTTCCTGTTTAGAAATTTTAAATTCCCCAACTTTAAGGGTATTGGCAACATGAGGTCCGCCGCAGAATTCCTTGCTAAACTCCCCCATGGAATAAACTTTTACACGATCGGGATATTTTTCCTTGAAAAAATATAATGCGCCGGTTTTCCTGGCTTCTTCAATCGACAATTCCCGGTAAGACACCGGCAAATCTTTTTGAATTGCTTCATTTACTAAATCCTCCACTTTTTTTATTTCTTCAGCGGTAAGCTTCCGCGAAAAAGAAAAGTCAAACCGCGTTCGTTCGGCGGTGATATCCGAACCCATCTGGTGCACTTCTGAACCAAGCACTTTCCGAAGCGCCGCCTGCATAAGGTGGGTAGCGGTGTGAAGCCGAGTAACTTTCTCTGCTTCTTCCAGTGTTGAAGCTTTTAATTCGCCGGTATCCAAAATTAGTCCGTGGCCGCCGAATTTTTTTTCCAATCCGGCGCGGGAAATTTCCTGATGTTTTTTAAATTCTTCTTCCCAGGCTTTTTCATCCAAATCCTTTACCTTAGCCGGCACTAATTCCCGCAAAAGTTCCCAAGGCAAACCAAAAGTTTCGTAAATATAAAAAGCGTCTTTAGCGGTAATTTCGGCATATTTCTCAACTTCCTTTACTCCAAGCGCCAAGGCTTTTTCAAACTTGGTTTTTTCTTCCAGCATTACCGCTAAAATTTCTTTGGTATTTTTTACTTCCAAGTACCAATCGCCGTAATTTTCTTTAATAATGCCGGTTGCAATCGAAAATAAATCGGCATGAATATCGTATTTAATGCCGTAAACCAAAATCCGGCGCAACAGACGCCGCAAAATATAGCCGGCTTCTTTATTGGACGGCCGCATCCCATCCGCAATCAAAAAAATAGAGGCGCGCAAATGATCCGCAAGCACCCTCAAAACTTTTTCATCTAAGCCGGATTTTACTTCCCTGATGCTTGAAATAAGCGGATGAAATAAATCCGTCTCAAAAACATTGTCCGCGCCCTGAAGCATTACCGCCAGCCGCTCTAAACCCATTCCGGTATCTACGCCGGGAATTTCCAGTTTCCGCAAACTCTTATCCGCGTTGCAGTAATATTCATTAAAAACCAAATTCCAAATTTCCACGCCGTCTACGTAAATTTCCGTTGTCGGGCCGCACGGCCCTTCATTCCCGGTCGGACCCCAAAAATTATCCTGCCGGCCATTCTTTTTAATTAGCAATTCCAGCAAGCCGATTTCTTTATGCCAGATAGTATACGATTCCTTATCTTCTGGAATATCAGAATCTCCGCCAAAAATAGTTACCGTTATCCGGTCACGGCTCACGCCTAATTCATTAACAATAAATTCATACGCCCAACGGATTGCTTCTTTTTTGAAATAACCGCCAAAAGAAAAATTGCCGAGCATCTCAAAAAAAGTAAGGTGGGTTTCATCCCCTACCTCGTCAATATCCGAAGTGCGAAAGCATTTTTGAACCGAGGCGGTATTTTTACTCCCAAAATCCCGCATCGGATCCGCTTTGCCGATATAATATGATTTAAACTGCTGCATGCCAGCCGTTGTCAAAAGCACCGACGGATCATCCGGCACTAACGATGATGACGGCACAACCGCGTGTCCCTGTTCTTTAAAAAAATCCAAGAATTTTTTACGAATTTCGTTAGATTGCATAGTAAAATATTAACATAAGATTCTAACGATAAAAAAGGCGTCCGCTAAAGGACGCCGCATTTATCTGTCGAGTACTCGTTCAATAAACGGCTTACTGGACTTTTTATGGGCGGCGGCTTCTTCAATTTGGCGAAGAGCATCTTGAAATTCCCTCTCGGCTCTCAAAAGTGTCAGCTGCGCTTCTTCCAACGCCGAATTAAGCTTATCAAAATTGACTGTTTTAGCCGAAGCAATATCGGCAATTTTAACAATTAATTTTTCGGCGGCGCCCAACAATTCCAAAGTTAAATCGTTATCCTTTACGGCATTATTCAAAGCATCGTACTCATTTTTCATCTTTTTTAGCAATTTATCCGCTGGATAAAAAATTTGAACCAATGCTCTCTTTGCAGCCGCTAAAGAAACCGAGGATTGGCCTACGGCTTCGGCATATTGGCCGCTCTCAAAAGATAAATTAGCTTGCTCTAAATTGAATTTCGCCCGCAGCAACAGCTGATTTAAAACATTGGACCGAAATGAGGCCTCTTCTAATCGAGATTCCAGCCATTCGGTTAAAACCGCCGCCTCGCGCCTAACGCTTTCCGCATCAGACTTGCCAAGCAAACGGCCGTCTTTCAAAATGTCAAACAGCCTTTGCCGAATGATTGCCAGCTGATTTTTTATTTCCGATCCTAATGTTTGCTCGCGCAATTCGTCAATAATTTTAATGTATCGTAAACGATTACCGGGCAAATCTTCAAAAAATTCCGGCAAAGATTTAGCAGAGGCGGACTCCAATATTGTTTGAATTTCCAAAAGGGTTTTCGCCTGCTTTTGCAGAAGAACGATTTTTAACCAACTGCCGATTCCAGATTTTTCCTGAAGACGATTTAAGGCTATTGCGTTAAAAATAAACTGATTAAGAGAGTCCTCTTGTTTTTCTAAAACTCTATCCAATCGATTCTCTAAAATTGCTTGACTATCAAGGCGAATCAAGGCAGACGTTATTAATCCGGCTAAATGGCCCTGCAATGCTTCCAATCTTTCAATAGTTAAAATTTCCTGTCTGGTCTCTAAACTATTAAAAATCAAAAAATGTTTGAAACCGGTTTCCAGCAGTTTGTTCAATAAAGCATCCGCGCTTTTGGCATCAATATTTTCAAGATAAGATTGAAGCCGGCCCAAACTCTCTTCGTAAAGGTCGGCAATATCTTTGAGCACTTCCCGATCCGATTTCACGATTTCCATCAGCCGTTTTATTTCCGCGGCTTTTTGGTTTAAAATATCCAATTCCAATTCTGCTTTTTTCACCGAGGTAACCGTAATCGCCCGCTGAGTTAAACGCCGGAATCGCTTTAAAAAATAAAACGGGTTCGTGGGCAATAAGCCCGGGTTTTCAATAATTGAATCGCCAAAAAAAGAGCTTTCTTGGGCGGCCATAGCTAAATTAGCCAATGGCAAAATAGCGCCCGTAAAAGCGATGAAAAGCGTAATTTGTAAGAAAAATTTGCCCTTAATAACCATTGAATACAAAAAGCCCATTTAAATAGGCCCCTCACATACCTTTTTACGACTAAAATTAACCCTTATTCACTTAAATAGAGCATAGCATATCCGGCCAGAAATTTCCAGTCTAGTACCCCTCAATCAGATGAGATTTCCCATGCTGGCGGATGCGGCTAAGAGCCTTGGCTTCAATTTGGCGGATGCGTTCCCGAGTAACAGCAAATTCTTTGCCTACCTCTTCTAAGGTATGAGTGATGCCGTCTTCCAAGCCAAACCGCATCTGGAGAATTCTTTGCTCCCGCGGCGTCAAATCAACCAGAATTTCTTTAATCCTTTCCCGCAGTAAAGTTTGAGAAGCCATTTGGGAGGGCGTCAGATTTTGTTCGTCCGGAATGAATTCGGAAAGCGAGGATTCCTCGTCATCCTCGCCAACTGGCGCTTCCAAAGATACCACTTCCTGAGAAATTTTTTGGATATGATTTACCTTTTCCACCGGGATTCCCATCTCAATCGCGATTTCTTCCGGCAAAGGTTCGCGGCCGAGTTCCTGCACCAAATGGCGTTTGGCTTGGGTATATTTGGAAATGGTTTCCACCATGTGAACCGGAATCCGGATGGTTCGGGATTGGTCCGCCAGCGCTCTGGTAATCGCCTGCCGAATCCACCAAGTGGCGTAAGTGGAAAATTTAAAGCCGCGCCGGTAATCAAATTTAGTCACGGCTCGCGAAAGACCGATGTTCCCCTCTTGAACTAAATCCAAAATGCTTAAATGCGGAGTTCGATTAACATAACGCTTGGCAATGGAAACCACCAGCCGGAGATTAGCTTTGATGAATTTTTGCCGAGCTTCTTTATCCCCCCTTTCAATCCTTTTAGCGAGTTCCCGCTCCTCTTCAGTAGTCAAAAGATCGGTCTTGCCTATTTCTTTAAGGTAAGTCTGCACCGAATCCGGCAAATTACTTCCATCCCTAAAGCCGTCCCGACCTCCTTTTTCTTCCTCTTCTTTAGAAACCTGAATCAACTGGCTAGTTTCCACCACCTTAATATTGACCGATTCCAAACGGTCATAAATCTGCTCTAAAACAGAAACATCGTCTTCCACTCTGGGAAAATAATGCAGCACTTCGGTGTCGGTGACAAAGCTCCGTCCCCGACCGCGGTCAATCAATTCCTGCAGATTTTGTTCGTAGTCCCGCTCCTTTTTGGAAAGTTTTTCCTTATTTTTTTTTGATTTCCGAACTTTTTTCCGAAATCGCTGGGCGGATTTTCTTGGCTTCTTTTTAAGTTTTTTTCGCATAAGATATAAATACAACCTAAAATCTAAATTAAAAGTTGCTAACTATTTTCCAACTCTTGCACTACCTTATTAAATTCTTTCCGCGCCGACTCCAACTTTTCCTCATCCCCGCGCCGTTCGCATTCCTGAATCAAATTCCGGAGCGCGCGCCGCCTTTCTTTAAAATGCTCAATTTTCAATTCACGCAATAATTTCTGCGCTTCTTTTTCCAAAACCGGAGATTCAAAATTATTATTTTCAAAACTGAACCGAAGGCTGATAGAATTCATTAAATCGTTTAAATCCGGGCGGCTGGCGGCTGGCTGCGGTTCCAAAACATTTTTATAAATTTCAACATATTTATCCGGAAAATACGGCAAGTGGTCTTTAATCAGCTGAAGGTCGCTTCTCATGTGAAGCAATACGCCCAAAAGGCGGTACAAAATCAATTCCTGTCTGGATAAATTTTCCTTTACTGGCGGCGTCTCTGCTAAAACGCGTTCCTCATTATTAACGCGCCGAGAATCCGACAAAGCGTCCATTTCTTCCGCCAAAACTCTTTCTTCCAGATTAACTAGCTCCGACACTTCTTTCAGCCAATGGCTGCGGTCAATCGGACTGGAAAGCGATTTAATCTTGGAAAGCATGATGCGCAAATTGTGTTTTTTGGTTTTTAAATCTTCGGGCAAATTCCGAACATAACGATACAGGTAATAATCCATCGCGGATTTCGCGTCCTTAATTAAATCAGCCATAAGGCCGGGCTTAGATTTTACCGCATCAGCCGGGTCTTTCAGGCTTTTATCCTCCATTATCAAAAGTTTCACCAAAAAATCATGTTGGCCGGCCAGGTCAATGCTCCGTTCCGCAGCCAGCTGGCCGGCTTGGTCCGCATCAAAACTAAGCACTAATTCGTCCGCCAAACGCCGCAAAACAATCAAATGCTCTGAGGTAAGAGCCGTGCCAGAACTGGCCACCGCATTTTTCACTCCATCTTGCCACAGCATCAAAAAATCCATCTGCCCTTCTACCACTACCGCCAGGCGGGCTTCGCGAATCTGATTTTTGGTTTTATGAAACCCGTAAAGGATTTTTGATTTTTGAAAAACCGGCGTTTCCGGACTGTTAACATACTTACCCGCATTAGGATTTTCATTGCCCGGCAAGACCCGCCCGGTAAAAGCCACTACTTTCCCAAGATGATTATGAATTGGGAATATCGCTCTGGAACGGAATCTATCCCAATAAGTTCCGCGCTCGGTTTTTACAGCCAGGCCGGCTTTTTCAATATCCGCAATATTGTATCCAAGCTTTAATAAATGTCTGGTTAAAACATCCGAGCCGTCTGGAGCAAGGCCCAATTCAAATTCCTGAACCGTTTCCTCTTTTAATCCCCGCTCTTTTAAATAATTCCTTACGAAATCCGATTTCGTAAGATTGGCTTGAAAAAACTCCTTAGCCGCCTCCATCACTTTATAAAGATTGTTGTTTGCCTGAAAATCGCGATTGCCGCTGGTTTGAATTTCCACCCCGGCTTTTTCCGCGAGTATTTTCAACGCATCATAAAATTCCAAATTCTCATACTTCATTAAAAACTTGATGATATCGCCGCCTTCGTTGCAAGCGCCGAAACAATGCCAGCTCTGCCGTTCCGGCGAAACCATGAAAGATGGGGTTTTTTCTTTATGAAACGGGCAGTTTGCTTTGAAATTTTTCCCGGCCGGCTTTAACTCCGCGTATTGCCGCAAAAAATCCACGATATCTAATTTATCTTTTATAAGTTTAGGAATGTCACTCATAACACTTGTTGTTTTATAATTTATATTTTATACTAAAAAACTATATGAAACAATGCGCCTTATGCGGTAAAAGTTATTTGATGGGCGGCACCCGCAAATTGCTTCGCGGCCACTACAATCCAACCAATCGTTCCCGCAAACAGCCAAATCTCCAATGGCTTACTTTGCCGGGTAAAACTGGGCGAGTTAAAGTTTGCGTAAAGTGCGTCCGAAAACAAAAATCGTCCCGTTAAACTGGACGATTTTTTAATGTCGGGCCAGGCGGAATCGAATCGCCTCCTCACCCACCCCAAGGGTGTGCGCTGCCGTTACGCTATGGCCCGATAAAAACCCCACACCTAAAGTGTGGGACTTCCTATTTTTTATTTCAAGAGCGCCAATTACCTTATTCTAATCTAATAAAAGTTGGCGCTCGCAGTCCCGCACTAATTTTGCTGTTACTTATCTGAAAAGATTGCGTATGAATAGCCAGCATAAATAGCAGGGCAATCCGCGCGTGCCGGATAGGCACATCCCTTTTGGGCGAAGCGGATTGCTTATTGTCTTATGAACAAAATTTAGTGCTGGGACAACAACGGCGACAAGACATCAAATACTCTGCTCTCGTCGCATCTCATTCCAATAAGCTCAATGGTCTGGTGCGGAATTGACGGCGGTAAAACAAATCTTTCCGAATCTTTAATATATTTTTCCTGGAAGGCCGGGTCAAAAATTCCGCGCCGTTCAAGATTCTTCTTAAAAACCGCTGGCGGCGCTTTCATAAGCACAAATTCCACATTCATTTCAAAGCGGCAGCGGTAAAGCGCCGCCGCTCCTTCCGGCGTAATTGCAAAAATACCATGGCTTTTCTGAAGCACTTCCCGCATTTCCCGTAAGGAAGAACCATAATAATGGCTGTCATAATGAACATATTCAAGAAATTCTTTCTCTTCCGCTTTCTCTGAAAATTGTTCTTTAGTCACAAAATTGTAATATTGCCGGTCCTGTTCATTACGCGGCTCCCTGGTAGTGGTATTACGAACCCGTTCGCATTTAACTCCCGGCAATTTTAAAAGACGTTCACTCCAATAAGTTTTCCCCACCGCCCTGCTTCCCACTAAAGCAATAATCCGATGCGGACCGCGAAGTTCCGCCAGCAAATCGCCGAATTTCTTGGATAAAACCGCGTATTCTTCCTCCCAAAGCGGGTCAAACGGAACGCCGGAATCATCCTCATAAAAAACCCGCATGCACTTATCAGCATCCCAGTTTAAACGATCTCGCAGTTCCTGCATTACGCCTTCGGAAATTCCAAAATAACCTGACCAATAACATCCCCTCTGCAAATGAAGCGTCCACTGAATAGTGCCTCCTCTGCCCACTGCTCCACCTTCAAAATCCTGAAAGTCGCCGCAAGTAAAAGGATTCACCGGCGAAAACCCCATCTCCCTCGCAAATTTAACAATCCGCCCGCTTTTTCCAGCTTTCCAAATTCTGGTCGGATGAGCAAGATACATCATTGCCCGCCTGCCGATTACTTTCATTTATTTCTCCTTTTAAAAATCTACTTAAAAAATAAACTAACTTCCAAAAATTTGCAAGAAAAATAAAACGGCCCCTCTTGCTTAGAGGGGCCGGCACTGCAGCGATTTGAGAAATTCCTGCTTCGGCTCATCGGTATAATCATAATCAACGATTCGGAATTCGGTTTTCGCCGTTTCTTTCAGAAACTCCGCCGATATCCGCGAACCGACTTCGGCAACGGTCTTGCCGATGCGATTAGCATAATCCCGCCTCGCTTCTAAAGGAGCCGTAAGCTCCTGGACTGCCTGCCACACACCGCCTTTTTCCGGCTCTGTGATTCTGATATAATATTTCGGCATTTTCCCTCCTTTTAAAACAACTTATAACAGAATACCATAAAATAGCGTAAATGTCAATCAAAATTAAAATCTCGCCCTTTTGTTCCCTGCAATAAGCCAGGTGGGTTAGCGCAGTTACGGACCTCAGCCCATAACGATTTGCCATCCCTTTTAAAACGATTTGATCAGGAAAACGAGCGAGATTTTAGGACCTTTTTAGGGGTCACTTTCATTATAACATATCTTGATTTACTATAGAGATAGATTCTACAAGAGTTCATTCAAATAATAAAATGAGCCTGCTATTCTGGGCGGGATTAATTCTAATAGTAATTCCGGCATTAATCATTAGTACTTATGCGCTATTGATTTCTCACAAAAAAAGGCATTTAAAAGACTTATTCGCCATTATCCGCCATCCTCCGGCGTCAAATTCGCTCCGGGGAAAAACTGCCGACCAGGCCATCCGACTCCTCCATCAAAATAAAATTTTGGCTGCCGCCATTAATCCGATTGTAATCAATATCTATGACTGCCAAAATGACATTTTGGCTTATTACCTGCTCCGAGCAGAAATTCGGTTTTTAATAGAATGCCTGGAAAAACGCCGTGGGCAAAGATTATATTTAAACACAGTTACTCCAGAAGGGCGCAGCACAACCCTAAAAATCTTAAGTGAGGCGCGGCATTTATTAGAAAATGTTGAAATCGTTTCCTGTAATTTTTTGACTAAAATTGAGTTTGTGTCTTCCTGCTATAGAGCGTTAGTAAAAATTTATTATCTTCTGCCGAATGCAAATAAATATCAAGAATTAAATTTCTTTCCTTTATTCGTTATTGTTGCCAAAAACCCAACCAGAGAATTATTGATTCTTCCATATTATCCTCCCTCATCTATACATCCAGCTTAAGGCTGGACTTTTCATTCTAATATGTCATCCAAATTCACATCGTACAAGATTCGCTCCCGAACCGTGCGGTAATTCACCAATTCTTCTTTTTTAAACCAAACTTTGATTTCTTGCTCCACGTCAGATTCACTCGCCGAAGCATGCACTAAATTCCTCACCGCCCGGCCATCCTTATCAGCTAAGTCATAAGAATCCAAAGTATAATCGCCGCGAATGGTTCCGACATCGGATTGGAGCGGCTCGGTGGAGCCGATAAGCTTTCGCGCAATAGGAATCGCTTTATTCCCTTCCAGCACTAATGCCGTCACCGGGCTCGCAGACAAAAAATTCGCCAGATGGTCCAGAATTTTTTCAGGAAGCGACGGATTTATTTTATAATGCGCGTGGATTTGCTCTTTAGTCGGCAGCAAAAACTTCATTGCCACGATTTTTAATCCGGCGCGCTCAAACCGCCCCACAATCTCCCCAACCAAATTCCTCTGCACCGCGTCCGGCTTTAATAAAACTAAGGTTCGTTCTTTAACATTTGCCATAGTAATGATTAAGCTTTTTCCTCTTCAAGATCGTTATATAGAGAACGGATTGCATCTTCAAATGTTGCTTTTGGGTGTTTTTCTCGCCAAGCTTTTAATTCCGGTATAAATTTTCTTCCTTGTTTTTTATATTCTTCAACAAGCAATTTTTTCATCTCAGAAGCTTCTTTATTAAAGCTTGTCTCAACTTTATATCCAAGAAGTTCCAGCGGATTGTCTACCCGCCGCATCATTTCTTCCGCCCGCCGCATTTCTTCCGATTTTTTTGGTTCTTTTTCCATAATACTTCTTGAACTTATATTACTTATCTGATTTATCTTTTGATTTTTTTATCTCAATTCCTAACTCTTTTAATTGTTCTTTGGAAACTTCGCTTGGCGCGTTCATAAGTAAATCTCTGCCATCGCCGGTTTTAGGGAAAGCGGTTACCTCGCGGATATTCGGCTCGCCAAAAAGCACAGCGAATAGCCGGTCAAGGCCGAGCGCGATCCCGCCGTGCGGCGGCGCGCCATACTCAAATGCCTTTAATAGATGCCCAAACTGCTCCTCTGCCTGTTTTTTTGATAATCCCAAAACCGCAAATAATTTTCCCTGCAGATCACGCCGATGAATACGGATAGAGCCGCCGCCGACCTCAAATCCATTTAAAACAATATCATAAGCGCGCGCCCGTACTGCCCTCGGATCAGAATCCAACTTCTCAATATCTTCTTCTTTCGGATGAGTAAATGGATGATGCATTGAAACCAAGCGTTTTTCGGTTTCCGAATACTCAAAAAGCGGAAAATCAGAAACCCACAGAAAAGCGAGCTCTGGCGAGCTTTTCTGCCCTGAGCTTGTCGAATGGGCTACATTATTTCTCAAGTCTGGTTTGTCTGTATTGTACTTCTCCATCGCTTCCTTATAAGTCAATCTCGGAAAAGGCTTTTGCGCCAATTTCCTTTCCGGCACCAAATTTTCTGAAAGGTAAATCAAAAGTTCTTCGCAAAGATTCATCACTTCTTCTTCACTCGTAAAACTCATTTCCAAATCCAGCTGGGTAAATTCCGGCTGGCGGTCGCCGCGGGTGTCCTCATCCCGAAAACAACGGGCAATTTGAAAATAGCGCTCCAAGCCCGCCACCATCAAAAGCTGTTTATACTGCTGGGGCGACTGCGGCAAGGCGTAAAATTTTCCTTGATGAAGCCGTGACGGAACAAGATAATCCCGCGCTCCCTCCGGAGTGGATTTTCCCAAAATCGGCGTTTCCACATAAACAAATCCGCGCTCCAAAAGAAAATTCATTATCAACCGCAATCCCTCGCTCCGGAGCCGCAAATTACGCTGAAGTCGTTCTCGCCGCAAATCTAAATACCTATACTCCATCCGCACCTCCTCGCCCACTTCATAACCGTCAGTTCCCAAATCAAAAGTCGGCGCCACTGCCTCATTTAAAACTTCCAATTCTTCAACCAAAACTTCATACTTGCCTGTCGCCAAATTAGGATTTGCCAAATTTTCCGGCCGTTTATTCACCTGCCCCACAACCTGCACTACCCACTCCGGCCGCAAGCGGTCCGCCGCTTGATACAACGCTTTATCTTTTGACAAAAAAACCAGCTGGCAAATGCCACTTCTATCTCTTAAATCAATAAAAATAAGCTTGCCGTGGTCCCGCCGAACCGACACCCAACCCATCAATTCAACTTTTTCGCCTTCTTTATTTATGATTTCACTGACTAAAGTACGCATTATAAAAATCGTATCATTTTTAAATAAAAATAAAAAGCTCCGGGTAATAAGAGCTTTTTAGTCAACTTTTTTTTCGGCCATGTTCCATGGCGGCACCGGCAAGTATCAACGCCGCTCCAATAATACTGATTATCGGTATAATAATATTCGGAAACGGCGCCGGCAAAAAAATAGCTAAAGGGATGCCGGATAAAATTAATCCGTAGCCAGCACAGCTGATCAGCCAGCGCTTCACCGGATTTCCTTTTCAATCATTCTATTTGAAGTATATATAGTAAGTTTTCCATTATCAAGAATCAATTTTATCATACCATTCAAGTCAGTCCGAAAAATCTGCAAACTAAAATTTGCTAATCGCGCCAGCGCTTCTCCGGTTGGATGGCCGTAAGAATTTTTACCGACTTCAATCACGGAAACTGCCGGACTGGATTCTTTTAAAAACATGCTATCAGAAGAAAATTTGGAGCCGTGATGGCTGACTTTTAAAATATCCACATCCACGTCATATTTAGCCGCCAGCTCTTTTTCTTTTTCAGCACTGATATCGCCGGTAAAAAGCGCTTTCAGGCCGCCGCTCTCCAACAGCGCCACTAAACTAAAGTCGTTAATATCCGGCGCCCAATCCGACTGCCGCGGCGATAAAATATCAAAATAAGAATCCTGGTATTTAATTTTGTCGCCAGCCGCCAAAATAATCCGCCGAATCCCCTTTTCTCTAATTACTTTTTCCAACGCCTGCCAAGCCGCTTGCTCGCTTACCTGGTTACTGGTTAAAATCGTTCCGACTTTATAATTTTTCAAAACTTCAACTAAGCCGCCGTAATGGTCCAATTGCGGATGCGAAACCATCACCAAATCAATATAACGATTGCTCATTGGCAAAATCTTTTCTAAATTTTTCTCCAAACGGCCATTAGGCTGCCCGCCATCAATTAACATTTTTACCCCTCCGGGAAGCATTATCAAAGAACTATCCCCCTGCCCAACATCCAAAAAATACATTTCTAATCCGCGGGCTGATGCCGGAAATAAAATTAAAAACCAAATTAGCATATCCAATCCAACCAAAACTGCCGCCACTATTTTTAAATACTTAAACTTATCTTCTCTTAACATAAATAAACGCAATTAGTAATGAATAATAGCCGATTGCCGCAAAAAAACCAAATGAATCAATAGCAATCGGCAAAGTGATTCTGGAAAATAAATCAATTATCCAAAGTTCGTAACTTAAAAGAAAATTAACCGCCAAACCGGCAATTCCAGCCAGAAATTCGGAAATAAATCCGAGCCCGCCCATTAAGAATCCCAACCCCATCGTAAGCGGGATAGCGCTTAAAATTAAAATATTGGCAATAAATGAAGTTAAAGAAAAAATTCCAAAATTCGCGAGCAAAAGAGGCACCGCCGCGAGTTGGGCGGAAACTGTGGTAAATGCGTTTTCTTTCCAATCCAGCCGACCTCTGCCGCGAACGCCGGTTACATTCTGTAAAACCGGCAGCAAATAGACAATCCCCAAAAGCGCCGCGAAGGATAATTGAAAACTCAAATCAAAAACCAGCAAGCGCGGATTAAAGAGAACCATCAAAAAAGCGGCAATTATTATGGCATTTCTCATGCTGAATAATCTCTCGGTTTCTTTGGCAAGAAGCGCAATAATGCCCATAATGGCGGCGCGAACAATAGATGCCTCTCCACCGGTCATCAGCACAAATAAAATAATTATCAAAACGCTTAAATAAAAAGTAACGGTTCGCGAAAAATACAATCCGAAAAATCCCGCCGCCGCCAAGGCAATAACGGAAACATTGTATCCGGAAAGCGCCACAATATGCGTCGTGCCGCTCAAGGACATTTTCTCTTCAAATTCCTTGGAAAATTCCTGCCGCTCGCCCAAAGTAATTCCGGCAAGAAACGCGGCTTTCTCCGCCGGAAGATTGTTTTTAAAAGTTTCTATGATTTTATTCTTAAAATTCAAAAGGGTTGCTTTAATAAAATTTCCGCGCCCGGATTCTATTAAGCCAATTTCTGGATAGTTTGCAATGCCGGCAATATTTTCTTTTTTGTAATAATTCAAAAATTCAGCGTCCGGCTTTTTTATGACGCCTTTGATTTTCAACAAATCGCCATACCGGAATAAAGGATAACGCTGGGCATTAATCTGAATTCGCCCGCCATAAGGATTCTCCAGCTCCGCAATCAATCTCTGCCTGGAGGGCAACTGTTCGGCTTTCCTGATAATTCCCTCGGCTTCAACGCCGGAATCAAACGGAACATAGGCCTGATTTTGAATTTGGCTGAAAAAAATAAAATAAAAAGCTCCGGCAATTGCCGCTAAAGACAAAAAAGCGAAATTGCGCTTTTTAAAAAAAACGAAACAAGCCGACAATAAAAACGCCGCAATGAATACCGGCAAAAAATCATTCCAAATACTCACAAAGAAAACGCCTAAAAGGAAAAAAGTGCAAAACCAAAAAGCTAAATTGTGAACACTCATATAGGTTCTTATAACAAAAAAGGCCCAACCTGGAAAGGTTAGGCCGAAGAAAATAACAAAATATTTAATACTACAGCATCTGGAAAATAGCGGCGAATAAATGCCGAATGTCTTTGAAGATTTTGAAGGTTTTTAAACAACTGTTCAACCAACTCTTGGCGCCGCCTTTCATTCTCGTAAATGTAATAATTGGTAACTTCAGAAAAATCAGTTAAGTAAAGATATTTTAAACTCAAGGCCTGATTTCTGGAAATCCTCAAACAATGCGCTACTTTCTCAACGGCTTCGCCTCTTCGAAAAAGATGAAAAGAAAGAGAATAAAGGTCCTGGCGGCCGCGCGCTTTCATCCTGATAAATAAAAATTGTTTGATAGCTTTATAAAGTTTAACGCGGAAATCTTTTTAAAGCAAGCCTCGCACCGAGCCGAGCAGTTCGTTTTCCCCAACGCTTTAGGAAGTACAAGGATTTTTTACGTAGGTATTATCTTTGCTAATACCTTGCTGGACTAAAGGAAAACGGTTAAGCGTTGCACTGCTCGATCTGGTGACGGGGCAAGATTACTCCGCCACCAAACATTTCACCATTTTTTCCATAAAATACAGCGGATTGCCCAGGAGCAACAAATTTCTGGGGCTTATCGAATACGAGCTTATAGCTGTTAGCTTTTAGCTTATAGATTTTTGCTCCTAAAAGCGGCTGACGATAACGAACCCGTGCGAGCACGGGAATTCCTAATTTCCAATTTCTAATTTCTAATTTAGAATTTATAAAATTTAGGCTTCTTAATTCAACTTCTTTTCTGTAAAGTGCCGGGTCATTTTCTTCCGCGACCAGAAGCGCGTTTTCTGCAACATCTTTTTCAGCGATATAATGCGGCGCGCTATTGCCGCCAAGCCCAAGGCCGCTTCGCTGGCCAATAGTATAAAAATAGGCGCCGCTATGCTCGCCAACCACTTTTCCGGCAGTATTCAAAATCAACCCGCGCTTTTTTGGAAGATAATTCCCTAAAAATTCCTTTAAAGTCACTTTGCCCAAAAAACAAATCCCTTGCGAGTCCTTTTTCTCCGCGTTCGGCAAACCAAACCGCCGCGCCATCTGCCGCACTTCCGGCTTCAAATAATCACCGATTGGAAAAAGGCAGTGCCGCAGCTGCTCCTGCATCAAAGTCCACAAAAAATAGGATTGGTCTTTCTTTTTATCTTTGGCAGCAAATAAAGAAAAAAGGGGGGCGAGTTTCTCGGTATGTTTCGTGCGGCAATTTCGGAGCCCTGAAATGCTTGGTTTTTGCAAAGCAAAAATTTCAGGGCGAGACATAG
>Ga0209541_10005259_pt1 | contig 22649 bp, 24 predicted proteins | sample RifCSPlowO2_01_FD_184027 | JGI IMG/M metagenome (GOLD analysis project Ga0209541, IMG submission 184027) | Groundwater microbial communities from Rifle, Colorado - Rifle CSP2_plank lowO2_0.1 (SPAdes) (version 2) | ecosystem: Environmental > Aquatic > Deep subsurface > Groundwater | place...
ATCTCAAATTTTTTCTTGACTATTGAAACTATTTTTGAGAGATCTTTTTTATTAGTCAGGTATAAATCATAGCCGAATTCTTTTTCAGTTTCTGCGCTAACTCCGATGTTGTTTTCATTTATGCAATTCTTAATTAATCTTAGCATGCTTTCATTCCTAGGACGTATCTGGATTTTAGCCTCATAATATGACGAGCTTTTTTTCCTACATAGATTACAAATAGACTGCTCTTTCGTTATCTCCAAAAAATGCGTGTCTTTGGATTTCGTATTATAAACTGAACTGTTCAAAATCAGCTTCACATTTATCTTTTTTCCATCCTGATTATCCTCGATTACTATTCCCAGATTATTTATCTTCGCTCCTGGCTGCAGCTTGAGCCTTTCAGGAAGAATCCCGCTGATTATTTTTTTTAGATTTACATCATCTTGATTGGAGAATCTTTTATGCCATTTATTTTGATAAAGATAAGACTGGCATCTTGGGCAGATTACAATTTTTAATTCCTTGTATCCCTCTAAAACTGGATTATTTTTTAGGAAACAGGTTCTGCACAGCCCTTTAACCAATGGCTGGTTTTTAGTTTCGAGCCTTCCACATTCTGGACAAAATTTACTCATCTTAATACTGCGATTACATGCGGGATTTTTTTAATCCTGATTATATTTTGTTTATCTATCAGCTTATTTTTTAATGCAAATTTAATAGAGCTGTCGCCTACAATGTTCAAAGAATCAGCGTCTCTAATAACCTGCAAGGTTTCTTCTTCAGAGAGGTCCTGGCCATTGTAGAAGACCTTTGAAACTTCCAACTGCAAATCTCCTTCTTCAAATTTTTTTCCTAAAATATCTTTGTCGCATATAGAGACCATCTTTCTTTTTTCTGCCTTATGTATTTTTACGACCATCATCCTGAGTACTCTGCTTTCGTTATTGGGCTTTCCTCCTTTTTTCTCCATGCCTGAGTCATATTTTCCAGGAAGGTTATTTCTTTTCCTTTTATTCCAGGCCAGGACTTCCAGATCTTTTTTATCTGCTGCGCTATTTCTTTTTCAGATTTCAGCTCGACAGTTATGTTTTCATGAAGCAGTGCAGAAAGCTCCTTATAAAATTCAAACATCTTATTTCTTTCCTGCTCTGAGAGATTTCTCATTTCGATTAATGAATGGATGTTCTGCGGAGGCGCTGAAATAACCGGCTCCAGGTAATTCATAAAAAGATTTAGCTTGTTCGTGATCCACCTCAATACTGCTTTTATTAAGATTCCAGTTTTATTAAGCTCAATTGCCCTTATTTCAAACTCTTCATCAAGCTGCTCAAACTTTGGCAATGAATATTTTTTGCTTAGCTTCTCATATTCGTCCTTCAATTCTTTTAGTTCCATATTTATCTTGCAGGATGCCTTGCCCCGCACACCATGCATTTTATCATCAGTACCCCCCCTTCTTTTATCAGCTGGGTATCTGGCTTTCCGCATTCCTTGCATATCACGAAAATTTTTGAGTACCTCTCAATCTTTTCATTTATCTGCGCTGAGCCGATTTTCCTTCCAAGTATTAATCTGTCATCCTTTATAATTCCAGGAGTTGCCATTTCCCTCTGCAGAAACTTTAACAGATGATCTGGGTTTCTTCTTAACTGGGCTGCAATCTGGAAGAAATTAGTTACTATTGTCTTGTTCCCCTCTATATGCCCCTGAACTTTCGGCACCTCGAATCTCTCCTTCTGTATAGATCTTGCAGGAAGATTCTTTATCCCCTGCTCCAGCATTTCTTCATATTTTTCCATTTTTAACAGAATAGAATTTGTAATACGGGTTTTTAAAGATTACTTAAGAATACACTTTGTATTATAATAATCTATTTAAAGAATTGGTTATAATTTTTTCTTATGGAGGATTATGAGATAAGAGGACGATTTTTAGAATCTGTACTTGCGTGCGCTGTCCTAGAAAGAGGTCTTTGTGAAAAAGGGCTGATTCTTCCGACAGATAAAGAACGTGTTTTAAGGGAATTCGCTAATGGCATTGTGGATTATTCCAGCGAAAAAAGTTTTGAACCGATTACATTTCCTCTTGACCCTGCAAAAGCTTTTGAGGATGCGGTAGAGGGGTTTCATCAAGAGCATCGGGAAACTATTTTAAGTAAGGTGGGACAGAAACTGGATGGAATAATTCTGGAGCTAGTAAGAGTCAAGTCAAAAGTGCGTGCTCGTGATAGGTCTTTTCCTGAAAATGAATTTTATTCTCACTTTAAAGGCTCTGGTGGTTGCGGGGGGATATACCCTGGATTCATGAATCGTCCTACTTTCGGATTACCTTATAATCTTGTTATTGACGGGATTAACTCACTTTCTTCTATTTTTGAGGCAGAAAAAAAACATCTTTTAGGTATTGGAGTGGCTATGAGAGAATATATAAAACAGGATCTGGAATATATAGATAAAGTCCCCGAACTCAGCCTAGTATCTTAATTTTGTTCGGCTTTGGCTCGTAAATCTCTCCTTGTTTAATCAACTCGCTGATTACTTCATGAGCTTCACTTTCATCCAACCCGGAAGATAAAATTATCTGGTCTATGTCCACTCCATTCCCGTCATCATTTTCCTTAATCAACTCCAAAATTTTTTCATTTTCGATATTGTGATTTGGCTGCGATTTTATCTCTGCTGACTGCTTGTCGAGTAGGCTGAATTCTTTCTGGAGCTCTATTTTTCTAACTTTTGACCATAACACATCAATCTTTCTTGATATCTCTATTGTTATAAAAATCTGGTCATTGAATTTTCTTGGCCGCCCTATTATCAGCACTGTGTCGCCGACGTTTATGCCAGTAACTTTTTTAATGTCTTCATTAAATGATCTTGCCTGGATTATTCCTGTAGAATCATCCAATACCAATGTTACCAATGAGCTTGATACCTGTCTGTCTATGACTGTCGCTATCAGATTCACCCTCGAGACCTGCTTATTATTTATCTGTATATAATTCGGATTCCATCCCTCTTGCTCGATATATTGATTCCTTAAAATCTGATTGATTGGAACTTTATACGCGATTTGCCTTTGAAATTGCTGATTTTCCATTTTATATCCTCTCGATTATATTCGGCTGCGGCTTATATATTGTGCCGTCTCTTCTTAATATTTCTATGGCTTCATTAACCTGCTCTTCATCTATCCCCTGCTCAGATGCTTCCATTATAAGATCGTCTATTGGAATTCTCTTTCCAACTTTCTTTGTCAGCTCGTTAATTAATGCTTGTATTTTTGTAATTTTGCTGCGCTTTGAAGCTGAAATCCCTGTTGATATCCTGTCTATATCCAGCTGCCCTGATTCTGGATCAAAGCCCACCTGCATTAAACATCTCTTTAATGTTTCTATCGCCCTCTGCGAATCTTTTTTTGTTACTTTTTTCGATAATCTAACTCTGGCTGAGCCTTCTGCTAATCTGACCAATGCTTCCAGCTGCCTTGCGGATATTGGAATGGGCTTTAACTCCTGCTCGCTCAGCGACGGAAGATTTCTTAAATTCACATAAAATTCTTTGATTTCATCAACTGCTTCTTTTGTTAATTCTGGCTTGATTTTCTGTCTTGCATAAGAGATATACTTTTTCAGAAACTCTGGGGAAAATTCTGCCTTTATATCTTCTGGCTTTTGCTGGAGCATTAAGACATGGGTAGCAACCCTTGTATCGAATTCTCTTGATGGGATATCTCGAATGGGAAATATCAGATCGAACCTGTTGATTAAAGTCGCTGGCATATTTATCTGCGACGCAATTGGGAGATAAGGATCAAATCTTCCAAGTTTCGGGTTTGCTGCTGCCAGCAGAGTTGTTTGAGCTTTAAGGGTCGCCTGAATATTTGCCTTGCTAATTGTTATAATCTGCTGCTCTAGCGCTTGATGCAGGGCAGAAGTGTCTTCTTGATTTATCTTGTCCATTTCGTCGATAAGACAATTGTGAACCAATATAAAATTAGCAAAGAAATTATGATTTCCTTCAACCTCAATATTATAAACAACATCTCCTTCTATTTCCTTCTTCTCTATGATCTTGGGTGTTATCATTTCATTAAAAACCAGATCCCTCAATAGTTTATATTCCTGTGAGTTTTTAACCGGATTCATATCTGAAAAATTAATCAGCATTCTTGCCAAAACCTCTCTGCTGATTTTTAAACTTGAAAGACGCGATGTTCTTAGTGATTCTTTGTAAAACAGGTGCTTTTCGTAATGAGGAGTTATTTTTCTAAGCTTATCTAGAATATCCTTCATCAAAGGAAATCTTATAGACGTATTCCTTCTATTCATAATCTTCTGTAAGGAATTAAACTTCCATGATACAAGTCTGGAATCATTCAGTAAAGAGATATTTGAAATTCCTGTGATAGATACCTTGTAGGTGGTATAAACTCCCTTTCTAATTAACCCTGTACCATTGACAACTGCAGTATTGAAGTTAACTTTAGCGATAATCCCTAATTTCCTAAACAGATTTTTATAAGAATAAGCAGTTTCTTTACTTGAACATACCAAATCAATTATCCCTCCCCCTCTTCTATTTGATATACTTCCATCTCCATTCAATGCTCCAATTAAAAATGACCTTATAAGATTATTAGGCATAGATAAGATTTTGTCGAGATTCATTTTTGACTTAGAACCTCTTGATACCCCTAGATGACAAATAAGATCGCATAAATCCTTTGAAGAGAAAAATAATTGCTTTACGTCGCGTCTTTTATCGACATAAACTGAAGGATTTTTATTGAAAAGTTTTTTTGTCAGGTAAAAATATCTATTTTCAATTTCTTTAGATTTAGTGTAAAACCTTATTGCATTTTTCTTTCTGCTCACGCTCCCATCAGTAGCAATTAACCCCATAAACTCCATAAACTCTTCTGTAAGTTTATTAGAAATATCACTGGATTTTACCGGAAGAATTTCACTAATCTCCTGTGTTGATTCTGTATCGGGGAATGTTTTCCTTGTGGCTATGTAATCACCAACATTTAAGTTATCAACAGTAACCCAAGAAATACCATTATCCCACTTTAGTAAAGGATGTTCTCCTGTGATTTTAAGTTCATCACCAGTATCAAAAACCAACTTGTATAATTTTTCTGCTTTTCTAATAGATGCCTTTTTAATTAGAGATTCTTTTAATTCAAAATTACTTTCGTCCATACTTTTAACCAAGAGTTTTTCTCCGGAAGCAATTCTTTTACAAACGGATTTAATATTTTCAACTTTATTATCCGCTAATATAATCTTTGTATCTTCACTTAAGCAGAATCCGCCATTTGCCAGAACAAAGGCTCCTGCTTCTAATGCCCATCCACGCAGAAACTCATCCTTAACGACGGTTGCAGTTAATCCTGCTGAAGATGCCCCTTTTCCAGAAACCAATCTTGCTTTTGGAGCTATTTTTGAGATGAAATGTAATAACTGCGATTTGGCCACTCCTGGATCACCAATTAGCAAAACATGCATGTCACCTCTTCTTTTTGTTCCGTCTTCATGTATCTTCTGAACCCCGCCCATCAGCTGCAACATCAGGGCAGCTTTAATATCCTCATGACCATAAATTGAAGGAGCTATTGAAAGAATAAGCCTCTGATAAATTCTCGGGTCTTTTGACGCTTCTAAAATTTCTTCTTCTTCTTCTTTTGTTATATTCATTTCCTCGAATGTCTCCTCTACTGGCTCAATATAATTTGAATCCATTACAATATCATACCTTGTTGAATGGCCTCCTGTTCTTAGCGGCATTGCAACTTCTTTCACAACTCCTGTTATTTTTACTTTTGTCCCTGGGGCAGTCCTCTTCTCCATTTTTGGATCAACTAAGTCTCCTTTTAGAAAAACTGCGAGCCTTTTAGGCTGCTCTCCCCCCTCTAAGGTTTCTGGGGCTTCCTCTAGCACAATCCTCTGGGCGTCAATCAAATCTTTATGAATCAATCTGAACTTGCCTTTTCTGCCACAAGAGCATCGAGAAGGTTCTCTGAATTGGGTGTCTATCTGGAGCAGGAGCATTGTATTGCCACAACTAGGGCATTCAAATTTCGCTGACGTCACCTGGGGCCTTACATCCGAAGTCTGCCTTACTAAACCCTCAATAGCCAGGAACCTGTCAAGATGAATTGACCTAATATCCCTAATCCTGAAGAGATTTGTCGAAGGGAGATTGCGGAAGCGTATTTTTATAAAATCAGAGGGCAGATCTAAACTGTTTAAGGATAGCTCTGCTGCTTTTAATAAATTTTCAGGGTCTTCTAACAACAAATCAGCCAGCTCTGGGTCGTGTGTTAAAATTTCATTGAATTCAAAGACAACTGACTTCCATCCTTTGGCTATAACTTCATGGATTCTCTCTTTATAAGATTCAAAAAAATCGCGAAATCTTTCTATTTGCTCAGAAGTTTCCAATTTTCACCCCCTCTAAACCTCTCAACCTTTCAAACGAAGAATACAGGCTATATATAAAGTTTTAGCTACTTCTTCAATTTCTTTAGAACTTTTATTAATTTATCTACAGCTTCATTCAATTTTGTTTCTGATCTGGTGCCTGTGCAGACTATTTTTCCATTGCTGAACAACAAGAAAGTAGCTCTTGTGCCTTGAAGCTTGTAAACTAATCCAGGGAATTGCTCCGGCTCGTATTCTGTGTTTTCTAATTCCATTGCCAGGGAATTTAGATTTAGGTCCATTCCAATCGAGCCTGATGCAACCATGTTCTGGACATTTACTTTGGGCATTGTTTTGATTCTGATTTTTATCCTTGTTAGATTCTTGATTATTGCCCTGACAGACTCCTTAACTTTCTTCATCGACCTTGCGCCTGTAGAAACTATTTTTCCTGAGCTGAAAATAAGAGCAGAGGTTCTTGGCTCCCTGATTCGCATTACCAATCCTGGGAACTGCTCTGGATTGTATTCGGTATTTGGGAGTGTTTCTGCGAGTTTTATCAATGGGATATCTTGGCCGAGAGAAGCAGAACAGACGATGTTGACAATTTTGATTTCTTTCTTAGCCATTATTTCACTTCCAAACTTTATTTATAAAGGAAGAAAAGGTTTATAAAGGCTATGCTGAAATTTTAAAGTGGTTAATTAAATTTCTTGTTTATTTTTTTAGTTAGGATATTATCCTTTTTCTTAATCTAGAAGTATCTGCCCAGATTGTATAAAATTATTTTTTAGCTGATCAACTAAGAATAGAGAAAATAAAAAATTAAAGGTTAATAAACCTTATTTTTCGGCGCACGCCTTCGGCGCAATTTGTACCCCGAAAGCACTACCACCCCCGTGGTCGCCACGACCGTCGCCATAGACACCAAGCCTACTCTCGAAGTCCCAGTCGGAAAGCAACGCGGAACAGGTTGTTACTAGTTCTTTAATGTCCCTTAATAAATATAACCTTGGATTATACTGATGAATGCTGGCGATTTCATCTAATTCATAAGCTGATTCTAAGCTTCCTGTTTGGCCAATTATATTTGGATGAGAACTTAATTCTCCTTTGTTTAATTCTCCAACTTTATATCTTCCTTTAACCATTCTCAATAAGCCATCATCACTAAAAACAACACCCTTTTCTTCCCTACTGCCAAGCATACCTTCTAACTCTTTTTGTGTCGGATTTAATAGTCTGTCTTTTAATTGATTGAAGTCATGATAAAAAGTTATATCTCCTGGAAAATTATGAACATCTGTAAATGCATAAAAAAACGACCCGGTCATTATCTTTCTAATTTGTTTCCTTCTACCGAAAGGAAGGAAAGAAAAAAGACCTTTGTAAGCTGGATGCATTAATGAAACTGTTTCTCCCATTGGGGCAAGTTTTGATCCATCTTGTTCTATCACTTCTGCTAAATCCTCATATGATCCTGGTCCGTATATTTTGCTATTCATTTTATTTACTTCTGAATTTTGATAGTAAAAATAAGAAAATAGGGTTTATAAATCTTTCGATTTGTTACTACTTTTAAAAAGTTATTCTGATTAGGTTCTACAGAATTAAAATGGATATATTTATAAATAACGTAACCTTTTTTAGGGTTATGTTAGATTTAGATACTTTAAGAGAGAATGATGCCATTCATAGGATACTAGGAAAGATTGAGATAGAAACCATAATAAAAAAAATAAACGGCAGGACATTAAGCCAAGTTGAAAGAAATTATTTATCAAGATCAATCAGGCCGAAATTGATCGGCTCTGCTTTGCTGGCACAACAGGAAATATTACAGAAAATACAGAGGCCAAACAAGATAAAAAGAGAGCTTATAATATCCAATTTAAACTTCTATGGGTATGAAATTATCTCCCTCCATCCTATTCTGGAGCATAAGCAGATTCCTCTAGAACATCTAATCGGCATTATAATCGGCCAATTCTCTGAAGCAAGATTTATAGAAAGCATTCCCATATTACTAATTAAGAATAAAGTTGATCCTTATTTATTATTAGAAATATCTATAAAGAATGGGATTAAAAACCAAATTGGCTACTTGCTGGATATCAGTTTCATTATAGCTGAACACTGCAGATTGTCTAAAAAGGTTTATTATCTTAGAGGTCTTCTTGAATACTATAGGAAAAACAAAAATAAAGGAAGGCAAATATTAGGATATGGAGACGGCTTTGAATATGAAACATTTCTGGAAAAAACCAGTTCCAAGAGGATCAAAAGATGGAATCTGTTAGGGAGATATTTTGATAAAGATTTTATAGCAATTGGTGAGAGATATTTAAGATGATTGCTAAAAAAGATTTATTAAACTGGCTGAAGAAAATTGATGGTAAATTAAAGAAAAATATAACTTTAATCGCTGTCGGAGGAACGGCCATGACCCTTCTTAATTTCAAAGAATCTACAATAGATGTTGACTTTGATGTGAGCAGAGATGATTATAATTTGTTTAAAAATGCCATTGACAAGACATTCCGTGTTGATATTTTTGTAGACGGCTACATCTTTTCTGAACAGCTTCCTGAAGATTCTGCACCCAATGGATATGACTTTAAAGATATTGGTTTTAAAAAAATTAACCTGAAGATTCTGCACCCAATGGATATAATCTTGACAAAGGCGGCGAGGTATAATGCAAGGGATGAAGAGGATATAGCATCTCTTGTTAAGAAGATAAAAGTTGATAAAGAAGAACTAAAAAACCGGTTTAAAGAAATTTTAGGAAGTTATGCTGGTTCTGAATCTATCTTTAGAGACAATTTCGAAGCCGTTCTGAAGAGACACTTTAAGAATTAACTAGTTTATTTCTTAATCAAAAATGATTTAGCTACATAGGAAAAACGAATATTAAAACCCAATCTCAAATTCTTTATCCTTTATTTTTTCTTTTGAAAGGTGCTTTGGCTTCTTTTCTATTTTATCGGTTATTTGTAGATTTGCTGCATTTACTTTCTGCTGCAATTCTTCCTTAAAATTATTTAGGAATTTTTCTTTTGTTGCTATCTGCAATTGTATTTTATCCTCTTTTTTCAGTTTTGCTTTCTTCCTTAATTCCTGGATTCTTCTTGTTAATTCGCGAATGTATCCCTCTCTTTCTAGTTCCTCTGTCATCTTAGTGTCTAAGTTTACTTCTTTTCCTCCTATTTTGAAAGTGACCTGTTTTACATTGGTCTGGGTTTTGATAATTTCAGAAAAGTGCTCTAAAGGTTTGGGATTCTTATTTGTGACCAATACATTCGGCAGAGGCCATCTTACTCCGATTTTTGCCTTGTCCCTTTGCGCTAATACCTCCTGAATTATCCCTTTTATTTCCTCCATGCTCTTAATCAAGTCTTCTTTTATTTCTCTCTTGCTAGGCTCTGGCCAGCTTTCCAAGAATATTGATTCCTCTTTTCCTCCCAGATCCTGATATAATCTTTCTGTAATAAATGGTGTAAAAGGAGAGAGTAATTTTATGCCGTCGAAAAATGAGTTATAGAGTGTTGATTGTATCTTTTTATCTTCCAACTTATCCCTTACCAGCTGGCCGTAGGTTCTTGACAAATCTTCTATTAAGAATTGTTTTATTTCCTGGACTGCTTGATGCGGCTTGAGTTTATCCAATAAAGCTGTGACAGATTCTTTTGTCATCTCCCTCTTCGAGATAATCCAGAGAGATGCTATGTCATCTGCTTCTTCTTTCCCTGGCTTGCAATATAATTTTACATAGTTTCCAAGATTCCAAATAACATCTAAATCCCTTTTTGCTTCTTTTGCCGGACCATATCCAAAATTCAGATTTACTGAAGGATTTTGGAAGGAATAAATCCATCGCATAACATCGGCTCCCATCTTCTCAACAGCGTCGTCAAACCAGATTGCATTCCCTAAACTTTTGTGCATCGGCCTCCCTTTCTCATCATAAACTTTTTCGTAGAGAAAAACAGATTTATACGGAGAGATATTCTTTAATGTAGTAGACATGAAGAGCATTGAATAAAACCACAATCTTATTTGTTCGCGCATCTCTGTTATGAAATCTGCTGGAAACCATTTTTTCCAATATTTTTTGTCTTGCAAATAATTTAAAGTTGAGAACGGGACTATTCCAGCATCGAGCCAACAATCTCCAACATCTAATATTCTTGAAACTTCTCTTTTGCATTTCGGACATTTTATTTTTATCTCATCTATCCAAGGCCTATGAAGTTCTGGAAGTGAATCTGCCTTTTTTGGATCTGTTGAAAGTTTTTTTAATTCTTCTTTCGATCCGATAATTTCTGTATGGCCACATTCGCATTCATAAAATGGGAGAGGCAATCCCCAGTATCTTCTTCTTGAGATGTTCCAGTCCTGCATGTTGTCTAACCAATCCTGCATCAGCTTCCCTCCATGCTCTGGATGCCAGAAAACTTCTTTTGCATTCTTTTTCATCAATGGCCTGATCTCGTCTGAAGAGATAAACCATTCAGAAACCAATCTAAAAACCAATTCTTCTTTGCAGCGCCAGCAGTGAGGATATCTATGACGATAATTTTCTGTTCTATATAAAAAATTATTTTTTTCCAAATCTTCTATAATTAATTTGTGAATTTTTTTAACATTTTTTCCAGTGAGCCATTCAAATCCTTCGATATAATCTCCGTTTTCATCTATTGGAGATATCTCTGGAAGATTTTCTTTTTTTGCTAATTCATGATCTTCTGCCCCACATCCAGGCGCCATATGAACTATTCCAGTTCCTTCTTCTTCTCCGACGTCTTTCCATGCAATTACTTTATGTTTTATATTTTTGACAACAGGAAGATAATCAAATGGCCCTGTGTATTCCAATCCAATTAATTTATTTCCTTTTACCCTCTCTAAAATTTTATAATTGCTTTCCAAAACTTTTTCTGCTACTTTTTCAGCTAGATAATAAATACTGCCTGATTGCTCTGCCTTGACATAAATTAATCCTGGATTTATCGCTGCTGAGACATTCGCTGGAAACGTCCAGGGGGTTGTACTCCATATCAATAGGAAATGATTCTTTGTATTCTTTATTGGAACTTTGAAATAAACTGCTTCATGAATTTTTTCCTCATATGTATCCACTAGTTCATGCTGGGCCAAGGAAGTTCCGCAGCGCAAACACCATGGCATGACATTTGTCCCCTTGTATAACCATCCTTTTTTATGACACTCTTTTAGAAAATGCCAGATGTGCTCTATATTGCCATCATCCATTGTGTAATAAGAATTATCCCAATCCATCCATTGCCCTAATTTTATAGACTGCCGGGTTTGGACTTTTGAATATTTTTCAACTCTTTTTCTGCACGCTTTTGAGAATTTTTCTAATCCATATTCCTCAATTTCTCTTTTAGAATTCAAACCAAGATCTTTTTCTACTTCAACTTCCACCCATAAACCTTGACAGTCAAAGCCATTCTGATAACGCTGGTCAAACCCCTGCATTGCCTTGAACCGCTGGAAAATATCTTTGTAAGTCCTGCCCCATGCATGATGAACCCCCATTGGATTATTTGCTGTAATTGGGCCGTCTATGAACGAGAATCTTTTTTTATCTTTATTTTTTTTCCTTAATTTGTTAAAAATATTTTCCTTCTCCCAGAATTTAAGTACATCTTTTTCTACTTCTTGCGGATTATACATAACCCTATCTATTAGATGCAAATTTAAAAAGGTTTTCATGCAGAACATAAATTTATTTAAAGCTATTTTACAGGTTTTCTGGTATGAAAGATTCTTCCATCTGGATAGAGAGGTTCAGGCCAAGAGATTTCAAAGAGATTATAGGACAGGATGCGATAGTAAAAAGAATCGAAGCCTTTGTCAAACAGAAAAACCTCCCTCATTTATTGCTTTCTGGCCCTGCGGGTGTCGGAAAATCAAGCCTGGCACTTGTGGCTGCTAAACAACTTTTTGGAGATTCTTGGAGACAAAATTTTTTAGAGTTAAATGCGAGCGATGACAGGGGAATAGATGTTGTTAGAAATACGATAAAAGATTTCGCCAGAACTAAGTCGATAGGAAATTCTCCATTTAAAATTATTTTATTAGACGAGAGCGATTCTTTAACAAGGGATGCACAACAGGCTTTGAGAAGAACGATGGAGCAGTATTCTAGAACCTGCAGGTTCATATTGAGTTGCAATTATTCTTCTAGGATTATAGACCCTATTCAATCTCGCTGTACAGTATTCAGATTTAAGCCACTTGAGAAAGAGAGCATAAATAAGATTATAGATAACATCTCTAAAGAGGAAAAACTAAAAGTTAATGATAAGGCGAGGGCTGCATTAATTTATGTTAGTGGTGGTGATGTCAGAAGATTAGAAAATGTTATGCAGAGCTGCAGCACGATGAGCAGGGAGATTACAGAAGAATTAGTTTATGAAATCATAAGCGCTGCCAAGCCAAAGGAGATAAGAGAAATTTTAGACTTTGCTGTAAAGGGAAAATTTGAGAATGCAAGAGATAAATTATTAGATGTTATGTTGAAGCATGGCCTTTCTGGATTAGACATCATAAAACAAATTCAATCAGAAATTTGGAGTCTGGATTTGAAAGACGAGAGGAAAATAGAGTTAGTAGATAAATGCGGCGAAGTAGAATTTAGAATGGTTGAGGGGAGTGATGAATATTTACAACTGGAATCTTTGCTTGCGAATTTTATGAAAAAATGATTAACGAATACAAGCCAAATAAATTAAATGAAATTATTGGCCAAGATACTAAAAAAATTTTGGACTGGATTAATTCTGGAAGGAAAAAATCCTTGTTGATTCACGGCCCTACTGGAACTGGGAAAACTGCTTCGGTTTATGCCTTGGCTAAAGAGTTTAATTATGAAATTCTTGAGATGAACAGCTCTGATTTCCGCAAGAAAGAACATATTAAAAACATAGCTGGGGAAGCGAGTCAGCAACAAAGTTTATTCGGGAAGAAAAAAATAATACTAATAGACGAAGTCGATGGAATCTCTGGAAGAAAAGATTTTGGAGGGTTGGCTGAATTAAACAAGGTTATAGAAAAAAGCAAGCATCCAATAATTTTGACTGGGAATGAGATTTTTGATTCTAAATTCAATGCCTTAAGAAGAAAAAGCGAATTGCTGGAATTCAAAGCGGTTAATTATCTTGAGATTTTTAATTTGCTGAAAAAGATTTGCGACGAGGGAAAGGTTGGATACAGTGAAAAGGAATTGAAAAATTTAGCCAGGAAGAACAATGGCGATGTCAGGGCAAGTATTCTGGATTTGGAAAGGAGCATTGTCAATAAAAAATTTGTTGAAAGTTTTGATGAGAGAGACTATAAAGAAAAGATTGAAGATGCTTTGAGACTGGTTTTCAAAAGCAAGGATGTTAAAGTTTTATTGAATGCTTTTTCTAGAGTCGACGAGGATTTAAATGAAATTCTGTTATGGCTGGATGAAAACTTAAGCGAAGAATATTCTGATGAAGACTTAAAAAGAGCGTATGAGAAACTTTCTAAGGTTGATGTTTATAGAGGGAGAATTTTGAGAAGACAATACTATAGATTCTTAGTTTACCAAAGCGCTTTGATGAGCGTCGGCGTCGGTTTAAGCAAAGCTGAAAAGAGGAATGGTTTTGTAGAATATAAAAGACCAAGCAGGATATTGAAGATGTGGATTGCAAAACAGAGAAATATGAAAAGAAAGAGCATTGCAGAGAAAATTGCCAAGAAAACACATTCTTCTGTAAAAAATGCTTACAAAGAATTTCCTATTTTAGTTAACTTTTTAAATGAAGACGGGGTTGCTAATGAACTAGAATTAGACGATGACGAAATTGAGTTTTTAAGAGGTGAAAAATAAAAATGGATATAGCTGAAATACAAGTAAAGCAAGGAAAAATAGACATTGAAGGGGAGATTATTTCAAAAGATAAACCAAGGGAATTTGAAAAATTTGGAAAACAGATTAGGGTTTGCAATTGCAAATTGAAAGATGATTCTGGAAATATAACCTTAACTTTATGGAATGAAGAAGTTGATAAAGCAGATGTTGGGGATAAGGTTAAGATAATCAATGGATACTGCAGCGAATTTCAGGGAGAAAAACAATTAAGCGCTGGGAAATTTGGGAAACTGGAAGTTGTTAAGGAATAATTTCTGGATTCTAATAATTTCAAGTGACATACGTGCCATGGACCCGCAAGGCATTTATAAAAGAAAATTCTTGATTTATTATGAGAAAATTCCATATAGATCAATTTCCGCAAGATAGAATTTATGTACTCTTAGATAGAAAGCTTCATAATGAATTGTTTGATTTTATAAAAGGGGGTTATAAGTTTGAGGAATTTAATAACCGATATTTCAAGGGTAGTTTAAACCGGCATACGTATAAAATATGGAAGAGAAGATACTCTCCTTTTAACAAGACTCATAAAGTAACCTTTATTCCGCTGTGGTTCATAGTTAAAGTTTCAGAAATACTCAGTAAAAGATTTCCTATTGAGGAGGTAGAGAAGAAGATTATAGGGTTTCACGGTCCGAGTAGCAGCAAGGTTATTTGGAATCCAAAGTTACCTTTGGTTGAGGACGGAAGGTTAATAAAAATTTTATCCCACTTTATAGGAGATGGATTTATTGGAGGGGGATTCGGAAGTAAATTGCCTAAGGGAAAAGGTTCTTCGGAGTATAGAAACTTCAATGAGGGATTACTAAACCAGTTTTCAAAAGATTTACAGGTGTTTGGAGATATAGAAGTTCAGATAGATTACAAAGGGGGCCATCTTTTTGTCCCTAATTCAATAGGTTACATAATAAAGCATATTTATAAAATTGAGACAGATTCCTTTAACTCAAGACTGCCAAAGGAAATATATAATTTAGATAGAGAGGTTGTTTCAAATTTTATTCGGGGCTTTGGAGATGATGAGGGACATGTCTATGACAATCATATAGACTTCTATTCTGTAAACAAATCACTATTGTTGGATGTCATGAGATTATTCAAAGAAAAATTTCCTGAGATAGAGATTTCTAATTTAAAAAGGAATGACTACAGTAAAAATCCCAAATATTACTTCTATGTATTATCTAAATCAAGAGAAGAATACTTGAAACTTATCGGTTTCGACCATGATGAAAAAAGAAAAGATTTGTTATTTAATATAAATAGAGTTAAGACCAAAAATATAGGTGTGAGAGGTGAAAGTAAGAGGATGATTTTAGAATACCTTGAAGAAAAAGAGTTTACTTCGAAACAGTTATCTAGATTAATCGGGATTTCGCATGATGTTATAATTGATCATTTAAATAGACTTGAAAGGGATAACTTAGTTCATGTTATCGGAAAGGGACTTAGAAATGACAAGATCTGGACATCAAACTCTAAAGTTTCAACTCTCTGAGTTTTTGAATCCTAGTATTTGTGGGAGGGTGAGTTAGAAATAAGTGGAGAAAGCTTTGTCCTTTACCTCTAAAAGGATTTATTATAAACATAGAATTTGTACTTTCAGATCCTAACTTTAATGGATGATTCTTTGCTCCCGCTTCTAGCTTTTCCAATGCTCTTGCTAGTGGCTCTGCTTTTTTTATTAACCTTGCTCCAGTCTCGTCTGCAATAAATTCCCTGCTTCTGGAAATTGCCATTTGAATTAACATCGCTGCTATTGGCGCTACTATTGCCAAGATTAATAATCCTATGATGTTGCTTCTTCCATCATCATCTCTTCCTGTTCCCATCATTGCCCCAAATCTTGCCATGAATGCTATGTAAGAAATTACTGACGCTATGGTTGCTGCTATTGTTGCAATCAAGATATCCCGATTCTTGACATGAGCTACTTCATGCGCTAGAACTCCTCTTAGCTCTTCTTTTGAAAGCAAATCTAAGATTCCTTTTGTAATGGCCAATACTGCTTTTTTTGGATTTGGTCCTGCACAGAATGCATTCGGTGCATCTGTTGGAACGATATAAATTTTTGGCTTTGGAATATTTGCTTCTTTACAAATCTCTTCAACCATTTCATGCAATGTGGGATTGTCTTTTTTTGAAACTTCTTTTGCCCTGTACATTAGAAGAATTAATTTGTGCGAGAAAAAATAACTTCCAAGGTTCATCAAAACAGCGAAGATTAATGCAATGGTTAATCCTTGTGCTCCGCCGATAAGCTGCCCTATGACTAATAAAATTCCTGATAATATTCCCAGGAATAAAACTGTCTTCAGCTGGTTCTTTATCATAAATATATTATAGAAAATAAGGTTTAAAAAGATAGCGATAGATTTAAATAAAAGATTTTGTTATTAAAAAGAGAGGTGATAAATTGGCAAATACTGAAGTCTTGGTTACTTCCATTTTGAGCGTTGTATTTTCATTAGTTGCAACTTATATCGCCATAGTATTTATTTTGCCGATGGTAAGAGTGCTGGTGAAAGAAGTTATTGAGGACAATGCAGCTACAGGCGGGTTTATGTCCATACTTGTCATCGTTGTTTATATCCTGCTGTTTAAAAATATTATTAAAATTTTAACTTCCGAAACATTAACTGCTGGCGCAGAAGGGGGAAAATCAGCTTTAAGTTACTTAAGTGTTTTAGATCCTGGAATCGCAATCCTTGATCAGCTATTGCCTTACATTGGATGGGTACTACTTGGCGCTTTAATTGCATTTGGATTGAGGCATTACTTTAAGAAATAATTATTTCAATAGATAATCCCAACCTGGTTGCCATACTTTCTTTTTTCTCCAATCTTCATCAATTGCTTGTTTCCAGGTTTTCTTTTTAATTAAAACATCTAAAGCTAATTGAGGACCTTGATGTGCAACTATTGCAATATGCTTCTCATCATAATTTTTCTTTAAAAATTTTAAAAAACTAGAGATTCTCTTCTCAACATCTTTGTAGCTTTCTCCATTCTGGAATGATTTATTGAGATAATCATGTAGATTATCTTTAAATCCTTTTGCTGATTTTCCGTTAAAATCTCCGTAATTACATTCTCTCAATCTTTTATCTTGAATAATTTTATACCTTTTTGCAAATCCCAATTTAGCAGAATCAAAAGCCCTTTTTAAATCTGAGCAGAATATAACATCAAACTTTTTATCTGAAACTATTTTGCCTAATTCTTTAGCCTGTTTCATACCAAGTTTAGATAATTTTCCATTATTCCAACCAGTAGCTAAATCTTTTTCATTATCTGTTGTTGTTCCATGAACAAAATAAGTTATTTTAACTGACATGATCTTTTTATATTTGAATTTGTCTTTTTAATTGTTGCGGAAAGATATTTAAGTTAGATAAGATAAATAATTCTCATGGCTTATGACATCATAATAGGAAGAGACGAAGAAGACAAGAAGAATTTTGGAAAAGAAGGTGCTATTTTCTTCGGGAAGACTTATGTGCAGATGGGAAGGGTGACGAGCTTAGCTAATAATGTTTACTTGGATGTTGCGAGAAATCATGTCATACTCATTTGTGGCAAAAGATCGTCGGGAAAAAGCTACTCGATGGGTGTGATGTGCGAAAGCGTCTTGGATTTTCCTGAAAACATAAAAAACAATATGAGCATAATTATTTTTGACACCATGGGGATCTTCTGGACTATGAAGTATCCCAATGAAAGAGACGAAGCTTTGCTCGAGGAGTGGGGCTTGCAGGCTAAAGGATTTGACATTGACTTGTTTGTGCCTAAAGGATATTTTCAGGATTACAAAGACAAGGGAATTCCTGCTGATTATGAATTTGCTCTGCAACCAAAATTGCTGAATGCTGGTGATTGGTGCGGTGTGCTTGGAATCGATGTTAATAGCGACGACGGAGTTTTGATTGCAAGAGTTTTGAAAAGATTAACTGGAGATTATTCCATGATAGATATATTACATGAAATTGAAGACGATGATAAGGCGGAACAAAGAATTAAAGATAAGGTGCAGGGATTATTCATCGCTGCCAATACCTGGGGCTTGTTTGACGAAGATGCAGTTGACCTGAGCAAGATAGCTGATAGAGGAAGAGTGAATGTAATTGACTTGAGCGCTTACAGCCAGGTTTCAGGAAATTGGAACATTAAATCTCTTGTAGTCGGGATTGTTTGTAATAAATTGCTTGCTGAAAGAATATTGTATAGGAAAAAAGAAGAGGTTGAATCCATTGAAAAGGGCTATAGTATTTTTAAAGAAGAGGAATATAAAAGCGAGTTGCCATTGCTGTGGATCTTTCTGGATGAAGCTCACCAATTTCTTTCAAAAGAAAAGACAACTCCTGCAACTGAAGCTTTAATTTCACTATTGAAGGAGGGAAGGCAACCCGGAATTAGTCTTGTACTTGCAACACAGCAGCCTGCTAAAGTTCACGACGATGTTTTGACTCAAGCTGATATTGTGCTATGCCATAGGGTTACTGCAAAACAGGATGTTGATGCGCTGAATGCGATGATGCAAAGCTATATGGAAAAAGGTTTGACACAAGCCATAAATGATCTGCCTAAAGAGAAGGGTGCTGCGGTTATACTTGATGATATTTCTGAAAGGGTTTATCCGTTGAAAGTCAGGCCGAAATTCAGCTGGCATGGCGGTGAAGCTCCAAGCGCTGTGAAGAAAAAGAAAAGCTTAGAGTTTGGATTTTAATTTTCGAAGTGCGCGCCTTCGGCGCAAAATTGTACCCCGAAGGCAGAATACGAGAACCGCGGACCCCTGCCGCAGCTGAGGCCGACCTTATCCGAACTGGCATCGAACCTCGCGACAGATCCATTTCCCGGATGCCACAAATATAAATCTCCTTTTTTTGTATTCTTTCTTGGAAGCCCTTGAGCTGTAGGATTTTTAATCCAAGAGTTTATATCTATCCCAGGAATTCTATCCTTCATCAAAGTATCTTCGTCTAATTTTTCAGTTATTAGCTCTGGTTTTCCATCTTGATTTATTTTATAAAAAGAAACATACATTCCATCTTCTCTTTGCTGATATCTATCAGAAAACCATCTTCCCCTATATGAGTCTCTAACTCCTGTCATTTCATCATCAATTACTTTTAATCTTTCTGAGGTTATTATTCTCCCTCTTGCATCAAAAACTCTTCTATCTTCATAATAAGCTCCTTCTCTCACTTCTCTTAAGAAATCAGCAAACAATCTTAAATTTAATGGAGTATAACTCGATGCAAGCAATAGATCCATTCCCTGCTGATAATTAATTTTTCCTAGATATGGAACTCCATCATTTGTTCCAGCTGTGTCTTTCAAAACTAAATCTAATCTTGATGTGTCTCCGACATATGACCTTCCTAAGTTATGCATGCTTATCCTTAAATCTGGATACTCATGATTTCCTCTTTTTGCTGCTTCTAAGAAAATAAAATTCTCTGGATTTAATCTATGTTTTTCTTGAGCTGGAGCTTTAGGACTATCTGCGATTTCGCCAACTTCACTAATAGAATAATCTAATATCTGCGCTAACGCATTTAATACTCCAAATGCTTTTTCAGGATCACTTCCTAATTTTATTTCCAGATTCATAACTTAAAATTAATATGCTAGGTTTTTAAATCTTTCTACTTTGTTATCATTATAAAATAGTTAGATTTTGAGTTTTTTCCTTTTTTTCTTTTCTAATTTTTTAATATCTTTTTTGATGTCCTTCTCGATAGCTTTGATTTCTTTTTTTATCGGCTTTTCATAAAATGGAAAAACTTTTGTCAATCTCGGCAATCTGAAAAAGCGCGCAAATAATCTTGTTCTTGTTAATTCAGTTTCTTTTTGCAATTCGGCGAGCTCTCTTAAAGCCTTCTCTTCTTTTGCAAGTTTCTCTGTTTCCAAACCAATATGGAAAAACTTTTGCCCTTCACCTAATTCTGTGCTGATTCTAAAAATGGCGAAGACCTCTTCAACTACTCTAAAAAGCAGGAAAAATGGGAATACTGCGATTATATCGAGCCAGTATTTTTTTAGGAATAGTTTTATTTTTCTTACTCTATTAAATTTGAATATTAAATCTAGAGAGAAGAAAACGATAATGGTTATATCTACAGAGAAGATTAAACTATAATATTTCTCGGCTATATCCTTGAAAAAAAACTCTATGCCCAACACTACTGCCAGGAGGATGAGAAGATAGGGAATAATGCGGTCAGTGAAATGCTCTAGTTTTTTTAGTAACGGGTGCATGATTTCCAGAAAGTTTTTATATATATAAGAATTGTCTTTAAGATTATGGTCTCGCTAGAAGTAATACGGAGAAGTTTTATTAATTTTATTAATGAACTTTCTGAAAAAGCGGGTAAAAAGTTAAGCAATAAAGAGATAAGAAACTACCCCAGGGAGATTGAAATTTTTATTAGGCTCCTTGAGGAAAAGGGATTTTGGAATGAAGCTGGAGAACTGAAGAGTGTTAATGTAACTCTTAAAAAGAATAATGTTGTAGACAAGAAGACGATAAAAAGATTAAGAGAGATTTTAGTGAAGCTAAATGAATAGAAAGGTTTTTAAACTAATTTTTACTTTAAAGTGGTAATATGAAAAATAGATTGTCTAAAACTGCTGGCGCAATCGGTATCGGTATCATTAGTTTAATCAGCCCGTTGGAAAGCAAGGCTGATGAAGCCAGGTTTTATGGCTCTGCTAATGTCGGAAGCTATTTCCCTTCTCAATCCGAAATGTCCTTTGGAGGTATTCCTTTTGGTTTCGGTCTTGGGGGGGATTATGGCAATAATCATCTTGGTTTTTTGGTGGGGGGAAACTTATTCTTTAAGAGCGGAGACGAAAGGATTGAATATGGTCTTTTCGGCCAACCAAGAGAGGGCGAAAAGGAGTGGATAACATTGACCAGAATTTATAGCGGACTTAGAATTGGTAGTCGTTATAGACATATTAGTGGAGGGGGTGTTGTTGTTGAAGATGGTGGGTTCTTTAGAAGTTTAAAAAGAACAGGTGTTCTCGGAAGGGAGCTTAGTACATTAAAAGATAGACGAAGCCTTTATGGAATTTTTGGTAAATTTAAAGTAGGCAACAAGAAGTTTTTCTTTGAGGGAGGTCTTGATTATTTTTTCCCAAGAGATGAAGAGGAAGCAATTAAATCAGCCAGTATTGGGTTGGGGATTAACTTTGGGCCTAAAGAATAAAATCTATACAAATCCTATATTTTCTAGGCGAGTACTGACCAACTTTTACAACATTTAGAATTTTTGGATTGCAATGCTTTTTTATTTTCTCTATTGATGCATTTGGGATATTTTCTTTTCTTTGGAAATCATAAAAATGAATTACTCCGTTTTTATTTAATTTTTTAATTGCTAAGTCCAGATAATATTCTGCATCACTTGGCAAGGGCATTACAATCCTATCGAACTTTTTATTTATTTTTGGCAAGATTTTTTTAACATCACCTAAAAACAATTTCACATTACTGATTTTATTTAATTTTAGATTTTCTTGTGCAAATTTGTGAGCTGAAGGATTTATTTCTATTGAGTAGATTTCTCCTGCTTTTGAATGCTTTGCGATATTTATCGGGTAGACTGCTACTCCAGAAAACATCACTAAAACAGATTCATTTTTTTTGACCAACTTAGCTATTCTTAATCTTTCACTTACTAGTCTTGGAGAGAAATATGTCTTGTCTATATTCAATTTGAAAACGCAGCCATTTTCTTTATGTAGCGTTGTTTTTGTTTTCTTTCCTGCTAGTATTTTTGTTTTCTGCAATCTAAATTTTCCATGATGGATGCCTGTTTTAATTGCAACTGTTTTTATGTTCTTGAAATTTTTTAGTAATGCCTGAGCGATTTTCTTTGGGTTCTTTGTTTTTTCTGGGAGTATTGCGATGTTTCCAATTACGTCATAAGACGAAGGGAGTTTCATGATTATTCCTTATCCTCTCTTGTTATAAAAGTTACCAAAATGTTTATATAGATTTTAAGCAGTATAAATAAAGGTGAATTGAGGGTGTTTAAAAAAAAGGTGATATTTCTAGTAATGTTTGTTTTATTAAGTGTTAATGTAGTTGCGCAGGGCTTTGGCTTTGATTTTGGATTTGGAAGGAGCAGGGCTTCTGGCTTTTCTAATATCATAAGCAGTACATTAGATTTAATTTTTGGCGGGGTAATCCAACCTATATTCGATTATGTTAATTTTTCCAACTTCACTGTTGCTGTAAAACTTGCTTTGTGGATTGTCCTGTTCATGCTATTCTCCACAATATTTAAAGGCTAT
>Ga0209541_10005260_pt1 | contig 22648 bp, 19 predicted proteins | sample RifCSPlowO2_01_FD_184027 | JGI IMG/M metagenome (GOLD analysis project Ga0209541, IMG submission 184027) | Groundwater microbial communities from Rifle, Colorado - Rifle CSP2_plank lowO2_0.1 (SPAdes) (version 2) | ecosystem: Environmental > Aquatic > Deep subsurface > Groundwater | place...
GATAGGGCTCAGATGTAAGCACAGCAATGTGTTGAGTCGAGAGCTACTAATAAATCATTTTTAATGGGTAATGACTTCCTTGTAAAATTAAGTTTCTTTTGTGATAAAATAAGTAAAAATAAAAACGAGCATAAATTCTCGTGGTTATTGTAAGGTAGCTATGCCAAGGGTGCTCCACCTGTTCCCATTCCGAACACAGAAGTGAAATCCCTTAAGGCCCATGATAGTCGGTTTACCGGCGAAAGTAGGTAGCTGCCCTACAATACTCATGATAAGTATGCTCGTTTTTGTTTTTCTAGAAAACGGGTGTTTTAAATGGCTCAATTTTTTGGACTTAAATTAAAAAGCAACCAATGACGGTTGCTATGACCGAAGTTTTCGTATAAAAATTTGAAAAAATATGACCGTCCAAGCACCTAGTATGAATGTCGCTACGACAGAAGTGTATGGAGCATTAGGGATTGGCAAAAGACCAACAACTAACGAAAAAAGAGCAAGGATTAAGTATAACCACTTCATAAATCCTCCTAGGGTTGAAGTTTAGAATAGTATGGTCTTAAATTTCTAATTTGTCAAGAATCAAAAAAATGGAATGTCGTCGCCAGTTTACCCGCCTCCGGAGGGACTAATGGTTTTAAGTTGGAAAAATAATTTCCGTTCAAATTTTTGAAAAATAAAAAGGAGCTTCACTATGAGCTCCGAGTAATGTGTTCTCGTTTGGCTTGTTGCCTCAGGTAGAGCTTGGTGCTCATACCAAAAAGGTCATAGGTGAAGTAAAGGTCAAAAGAAAGACCGGTCTTTCTTCCATATTCACTGAACCACCAATGAAGACGAGCGGCAATATAGCCAATAATGAATATTGCAACGAGTAATTTTGACAACATTTCGTATTCTCCTTGTTGCACAAACGACTCCACGCATAAAACATAGCATATATTTAAATAGGTGTCAATGATTTAACTTCAAAAATTTAGTTATCCCCGTAGTAGAAGTTCGAGAATTGTTCCTCTGCAATTTACTTTGTAAATTGCAACTCGAACTTTCACTACAGGGTTATCCACTTGCTTGTATCAAAGTTAATTTGATACTAATGATAATAGGTTTACAAAACGCGGGGGGATTTTATAAATCTCCAATTGAGCGCTCTCAAAGTGGGAGCGCTTTTTGTTTTATCAAAAAAAAGAGCTACAATATGTATATGAATGGCAGGTTCCAAAAGCAAGTCATAATTGGGTTAGTATTCGTTTTGATTTTAGGCGGAATAGGATATGGCATTTATTCAGGTTTGGTGACCAATGTTTCCTGCACCGATGGAATTCAGAATGGCAAAGAAGAAGGGGTTGATTGTGGCAGTCTTGCCTGTGGCAAGGCGTGTGAGCCAGCGATAATGCCGATAAGCATAAACTCAAGCAAGTTGTTCAAGGTTAATTCTAATGATTATGATTTTGTGGCACAAATTTATAACCCCAATGTTTTTTATGGCGCTTCGCGGTTAGAGTATTCTATAGATGCTTTTAATTATCGCGGTTCAACCTATATCTTGCCCGGTCAGACAAAGTGGTTGGTGCTCACAGCGTTAAAGAGTTCACAAGAAGTGGGGGATGCGAAATTGGTTATTAATAACGCCCAGTGGGAAAAAATGAACATGCCGAATAATGCCGTTAATTTTACACTAAGAAGGAAAGATTACCGCCCGACCCCAAGAGGTTCGGAGTTGGAAGCGATTTTATATAATGAATCCAATTTTGATTTTGACAAAATTGATGTAGCGGTTATATTGTTTGACAATACGGGCAAAATTGTGGGTGTTGGAAAAACAGATATTCGGACATTTGTTGCCAAATCTGAAAGAGGTTTTAATGTTGCTTGGCCGTTTGCTCTTTCGAGAAATGTTGCAAGACAGGATGTGGAAGCATCTACTAACTTGTTTGAAAACTCTAACTTTATAAAAAGCTATGGCTCTCCAGAGAAATTCCAGAAGTTTTATTAGAACTATCGGCCTCTATTTTAAAGAGGTTGACCTTCCTTTATTTGCCACAGTAGTGGCCATTTCTTTATTTAGTGTTTTGAATATGTATGGCATTGACGGGTTCGGAATATTCCTGATGAAACAGGCGATTTTTGTGGTCATAGGATTTGGTATAATGATTTTGTTTTCTTTTTTTAATTATCGCTATCTTAAAAATTATTCTCTTCCTGTTTTGTTTTTTTATTTTATTTCAATCGGTCTTTTGCTTCTGACTTTTTACTCGCAGTCGGTCAGAGGGGTAAATGCGTGGATAGTTCTCGGTCAATTTACTTTTGAGCCGGCAGAATTAGCCAAACTGATGCTTATTGTTCTTATGGCAAAATATTTTTCCCAGAGGCATGTTCAAATCAGGCAATTCAGGCATGTATTAATTTCAGGAATTTATTACGGAATACCTGTTTTAATAATTCTCGCTCAGCCGGATTTGGGTTCGGCGATAATATTTTCCCTGATATGGCTTAGCATTCTTATGGCTATCGGCATCAGTAAAAGACATTTGTTTCTTTTAGTTATCTTAGCCGTGGTCATTTCTTTTGGTTCGTGGATGTTTGTTTTAAAACCATACCAGAAAGACAGGCTTATGACTTTCATTAATCCAAACAATGATCCGAGGGGGAGCGGATATAACCTGATTCAATCTAAGGTCGCCATCGGTTCGGGATATTGGTTTGGAAAAGGCTTAGGGAAAGGTTCTCAGGCAACACTCGGATTTTTACCGGAATCTCATAACGATTTTGTTTTTGCCGCTACGACCGAGCAGTTTGGTTTTATTGGAATAGGTTTGGTAATGTCTGCAATTTTGTTTATTGTATACAGAATACTGGCAATTGGCAGGGCGGTCGTTTCTAATTTCGGCAAGATATTTTCAATCGGAATGGCGGTATTTATTCTTAGCCATGCCATAATTGGCGCTTCAGTTAATATCGGACTAATGCCGGTGACTGGAATACCATTTCCGTTCTTAAGTTATGGCGGCAGTTATCTTATCTCTGTCATGAGCGGATTGGGGATTTTGCAGAGTATCAAGCGCTATGGTTAAAAACCCATAGCGAAATTTCTAATTTCTAAATCTTAATTTCTAAACAATATCAAAATTCCAAACGATTTAAAGATCTAAGTTTCAGATTTATTTACCTGTATTTATAATGATTCGTACGCACCATCATAAATACATCGTGTTTTTATTGCACGATGACTATTTTTATCCCCATGTCCAATGTAGAAGTGGGTTATAAAAGTGGTAGGCCTCCGCTTGTCGTGGTGAGGTTTTAGTGGTTAAATTTAACTTATGCCGGTAGCTAAAAACAGGTTAATAAATTTACGCGATATCGCGTTTGAGACCAAGCCTGGTATTTTTTTGTTCAAAAACTTAACAGTTACTTTTGGCAAAGAAAAGACGGGATTTGTTGGAAAGAATGGGGTTGGAAAGACAACGCTTGTTAAGATTATCAATGGAGAACTTAAACCATTATCGGGAACTGTAGAAAATCATACTCATGTAGCTTATCTCCCTCAGGATTATCAAATTAATTTAAAATTATCAGTTGCTCAAACACTAAGTATTGAAAAAGAATATGAAGCTCTTGCAGCGCTTGCTCGCGTAGGCCTAAAAGATATTCAACTAAACAGAAACATGGGTAGTTTAAGCGGAGGAGAAAGAACGCGAGTTATATTAGCTAGCTTACTAATTCAGGAAGCCAACTTTATGATTCTGGATGAGCCAACCAATAATTTGGATCAAGAATCTCGCCAGGCTGTATATAATCTTGTACAACATTGGAAAGGTGGCCTTCTGGTAATAAGCCATGACAGGACCCTTCTTAATATTATGGATAGGATTACGGAACTTTCGGAGAAAGGTCTCAAAACATATGGCGGGAATTATGAAATGTATGTTGAACAAAAAGAATTGGAAGAAGAAGCTTTACAGCGCCAGCTTTCTGACACTGAACGAGAGGCCAAAAAAATAAAGAGGCAAGCCCAAGCCACAAAAGAATTACAACAAAAACGGTCTAGTCATGGCAAAAAGGTTGCCGATAAATTAGGTTTACCGAAAATTATCTTGAACGAGATGCGCAAACATGCTCAACAAACCACAGGAAAACTAAAAAAGATTCACGAAGAAAGGATGAGTAATGCTTTTGAAAAACTAAGGAAAGCACAAGAGAGAATATCGCCGGAGAACAGAATAGGGGTTGATTTGAGCCAGACCATAATTCCAAATGGAAAACTTGTGGTAAAATTAAAAAATATAGACTTTGCTTATGGTGAGGCGCTCATTTTTAACAAGTTTGACTTTTCTATTTACGGTCCTGAACGGTTGTCTATTAATGGTTCGAATGGTTCTGGAAAAACTACTCTTGTTAAACTAATGTTGGGAGAATTAAAGCCATTATCTGGGGAAGTAACTTTGGGGATTGACCACTTTGCCTATTTAGACCAAAATGTGGCGGTTCTGGATAAGACAAAGAACGTATTGGAGAACCTTAGATTATTATCTAGTTTAAACGAAAATCTAGCCAGGAATTGGTTAGCACGATTTTTGTTTACAGCCGATAATGTGTTTAAAAAAATTGAAGACTTGAGCGGAGGCGAGAGAATAAGGGCCGCACTTGCTTGTATTTTGGCAGGAGATGCACCACCAAAGTTACTTGTTCTAGACGAGCCTACAAATAATTTAGATCTTAATAGTATTGAACAAATCGAGAGTGCTTTGTTGAATTTTGAAGGTGCGTTAATAGTCATCTCTCATGATAAAAGTTTTCTGAACAATATTAGTATTGAGAAGGAACTCAATTTAAGTAAATGAATTTAATATGGTTCACAAGGTTTAACCTTGTAAGTGAGTCATGAGTTTGACTTTCTATTGCCAAATGTAATATATAACTTAAGCAACCGGCGGAGGGTGTGTGCCTTTTATAAAATTAGTAGATTTTAGAAAAGGTGCACCCCGCAGTATGCATAGAGGTTGTGTGAACTATAAAAATCATGAATCTAATCATAAATTTCAAGGAAAAGAGGGGAGAAGGGGTGCTGGAACTCATGGAAGGCAAAAAGTTGATAGATAGCTTGACTTTTGAATTTGAGGCCAACTTAGATACGATGTTGATAGCGGGTGTTGACAAAATTCTTAAAAGGAATAGAATAGAATCACTGTCTTTAAAAACCGTAAAGGTCTCTGGAAACATAGAAAAGTCAAGTTCCGCCTACAAAATAGCCCAAACCTTCATTGAGGCCATAAAGTCCCGATAGCTAGGCTATTGCGGATCCTCGATTTTCGGCCAAAAACAAGGGTTTTTAGGGAAAATCGGGACAAGCAAACAAGCCAATATTGCAGGTTCTTAAATGCTCATTCTCGGAGTGATTATTTAAGAATCTAACAATTTCTGAGAGCGATTCCAATCGGCAACGCGTTTCCACCTTCGGTGGACCCTCGCGGCCGATTAAAACCTTCGCCCAGCACCACCCCAAATTGTCCAGAATCAATAGAGTAAATTAGTAAATAGAAATCCGTCAAGCACGACAGGGAAGAGCGTGTTTGTTAAGTTTTTGTCCAAGAGCGAAAGCGATTGGTAACAAAAATTAACCCCGCCAGGGCGGGGTGACAATTTTCTAACAACTCAGCGTCGCAAAAACCGCTTGCCTCGTTGAGAAAATAAGTCATGCGAAAAACATTTTCAAAATTTGGCATTGACCAATTTGAAGCTCCAAATTTGGTGCAGGTCCAATTGGATTCCTATAAGTGGTTTTTGGATGTTGGTTTAAGAGAATTATTAAAAGATGTTTCTCCAACCGAGGACTGGACCGGAAAAGAACTTGAATTGCGTTTTTTGGATTATAAACTTGATGAGCCAAAATACAAAGAAAGAACCGCAATTGAAAAAAACATTACTTACGAGGCACCACTGAAGGTCAAGGTAAGTTTAAGAAACAAGAGAACCGATCAGTATAAAGAACAGGAATTATTCCTGTCAGATTTCCCGCTCATGACTCCGAGAGGAACTTTTATTATTAATGGTGTAGAGAGGGTTGTTATTTCGCAATTGATAAGAAGCCCGGGCGTTTTCTTTTCAATGTCCCGCTCATCCAGATTCAAGAGATTTTTCGGAGCGAAACTCATTCCTTCCCGAGGCGCTTGGCTGGAATTTGAAACTGAATACAACGGAGTTATCTCCTGCAGAATAGACAGAAAGAGAAAAGTACCCGCAACTGCATTGTTGAGGGCTTTTGGCATAGTCAAAGACGAAGAAATTAAAAAACTTTTTGAAGATGTAGATACGGACCCGAATGTTAAATATATTTTGGCGACAATTTTAGCTGACCCATCTTCAAACGAAGAAGAGGGATTGATAGAGCTTTATAAGAGAATCAGACCGGGAGATCCGGCTACTCCGGATAATGCCAGACAGATGGTTCATAATTTATTCTTCAACGCTTCCCGATACGACCTTTCCAAGGTTGGCAGATTTAGAATGAACAAAAGGTTCAATGAAGAACTCGCTTTAGACAAAACCGAAAACAGAGTTCTCCGAAAAGAAGATATTGTTTCAATACTTAGAGAGATTATCCAACTAAACAACAATCCGTCATCTGTTCCGGACAACATAGACCATTTGGGCAACAGAAGAGTCAAAACACTCGGAGAACTTTTGCAGGACAGATTGAGAATTGCTTTTTCCAGAATGGAAAGAATAACCAAAGACAGAATGTCTACTTCTGACATTGCCACAGTTCTTCCTTCTCAACTTATAAATGCCAGACCTTTCGTCGCCGCCCTGAAGGAATTCTTTGCTTCCGGTCAGTTGTCCCAATTCATGGACCAGCACAATCCTTTATCTGAATTAGAGCATAAGAGAAGGTTGTCGGCTCTCGGTCCCGGAGGTTTAACCAGAGAAAGAGCCAGCTTTGAAGTTAGAGATGTTCATCCTTCTCACTACGGAAGAATTTGTCCGATTGCCACTCCTGAAGGTCCGAATATCGGTTTGGTCGGACACTTGTCTTTGTATGCAAAAATTTCTGATTTAGGTTTTATTCTTACTCCTTACAGAAAAGTAACCAAAGGAAAAGTCACCGACGAAGTTGTCTACATGGATGCTGTTGAAGAAGAAAGATATGTCATTGCTTCCGCCGGAGCTGAGATGGACAAGAACAATCATTTAGTCGGCGACAAGATAGTCGGCCGTATTCATGGTGAACCGGGAATATCGGAACCTAAGGATGTACAGTATATAGATGTCTCGCCGAGACAGATGTTTTCTGTTTCAACATCTTTGATTCCTTTCCTTGAGCATGACGACGCCAACCGTGCACTGATGGGTTCAAACATGCAAAGACAGGCTGTGCCTCTTATTCAACCCGAATCTCCTTATGTTGGAACCGGTCTTGAAGGCAAAGTTGCCCGAGACTCAGGAATGGTCATAATCGCCACTGAAGCCGGAACTATTAAAGAAGTAGACGCTTCCCATATTGTTTTAGAAACCGAAAAGGGTAAAGAATACGAATACAAACTTTTGAAATTTGCCCGTTCTAATGCTTTCACCTGTTTAAACCAAAGAGTTTTGGTTCAGAGAGGTGAGAAGGTTAAAAAAGGTCAAGCTTTGGCTGATGGACCATCAACTCAGAATGGAGAAATCGCATTGGGCAAAAACCTCGTCGTGGCCTACATGTCTTATGAAGGCTGTAACTTCCAAGACGCTATCGTAATCTCAGAACGGCTTGTTAAGGAAGATGTTTTCTCCTCAATTCATATTGAAGATTATTCAACCGATGTCAGAGAAACCAAACTTGGTCCTGAATTAACCACTTACGACATTCCGAATGTTGCTATGGAAAGATTGAACGACCTTGATCCTGATGGAGTTGTAAGAGTTGGAGCCGAAGTCCGCTCACAGGATATTCTTGTTGGTAAAATTTCACCAAAAGGCGAAAGCGATCTTACTGCCGAAGAAAGATTGTTGAGAGCAATTTTCGGAGATAAATCCAGAGATGTCAAAGATTCTTCATTAAGATTGGACTACGGCAAACAAGGACGCGTTGTTGATGTTAAAGTTTTTTCAAGAGAAGAGGGAGACAAACTTGATGTCGGAGTAATAAAAAAGATTCAGGTTTCCGTTGCTCAATTAAGAAAAGCCCAGGTTGGAGATAAATTAGCTGGAAGACACGGAAACAAGGGTGTTATTTCAACTATTTTACCAGAAGAAGATATGCCGTTCTTGGAAGATGGAACTCCGGTAGACATTATATTGAGCCCATTAGGTATTATTTCCCGTATGAACATTGGACAGGTTCTTGAATCTCACCTCGGTATGGCTGCCAAGAAGCTTGGCTACAAAGCTGCAACTCCTGCAATGGCAGGACCAAGTGAGGATGTTATCAAAGAAGAACTTGAAAAGGCCGGATATCCGGTTGATGGAAAGATGCAATTGTACGACGGAAAGACCGGAAAAGCTTATGATGCAAAATGTCATGTCGGTATCACTTACTTCTTGAAATTGATTCACATGGTTGAAGACAAGCTTCACATGCGTTCAATCGGTCCTTACTCATTGATTACCCAACAGCCATTAGGTGGTAAAGCTCAATTTGGAGGTCAGAGGTTTGGAGAAATGGAAGTGTGGGCGCTTGAAGGTTATGGCGCTGCCCACACGCTACAAGAAATGTTGACCATTAAATCAGACGATGTTTTGGGCCGTGCAAAAACATACGAATCAATTGTTAACGGCGAAGAAATCAGAGCACCGCACTTACCGGAATCATTTAAAGTCTTGTTATCAGAAATTAAAGGTTTGGGCTTAAATGTAGAATTAATAGAAAGATAATATGGATTTAAATTCAATAAAATTAAAGATTGCTTCCCCGGACGATATAATGTCATGGTCTTTTGGTGAGGTCACCAAGCCGGAGACCATCAACTACCGAACCCAGAAACCTGAAAGAGAAGGTTTGTTTTCGGAAGCAATTTTCGGACCCACCAAAGACTGGGAATGTTATTGCGGTAAATACAAGAGAATCCGATACAAGGGAATCATTTGCGATAGGTGCGGTGTTGAAGTCACTCGTTCAATTGTCAGAAGAGAAAGAATGGGCCACATCAAATTGGCCGCTCCAGTTGCCCATATTTGGTTCCTCCGAGGCGTACCTTCCAAGGTTGCCACTGTTTTGGGAGTTTCTTTACCTGAACTTGAAAGAGTTATCTATTTCGCAAGTTATATCGTCACCGCTGTGAACGAAGATTTGAAAGCCGAAGCAATGAAGAGGATTGAGGCTGAATTCAAATCTAAATTAAAGAACGCCAAGAATGAAACCGAAGAGGAAACTTTGAAAGAATTGAAAGACCGCGAGAAGAATAATCTGAAGAACATGCAGAAGTATCAGATTATTTCCGAGCTTGATTTTAGAGATCTTTCCACCAAATACGGCGAAGTTTTTGAAGCCAGTATTGGAGCAGAAGCGGTCAGAAAACTTTTGGAAGAATTAGACATGGAAGAACTTCTTTCCGAACTGGAAGGAGAAGAAAAGAACGAATCCAATCCTTTAGAATTAAGAAAAATCTCAAGACGACTCAAATATTTGAAAGGAATGATAAAAGCGGGAATTCGTCCGGAATGGGCAATCATTACCATTCTTCCGGTTATTCCTCCGGCATTAAGACCGATGGTTCCGTTGGATGGAGGCCGTTATGCCACTTCAGATTTAAATGATTTATACAGAAGAGTAATAAACAGAAACAACCGTCTGAAGCATTTGCTTGAACTCAAAGCCCCTGAAGTCATCACCAAAAACGAAAAGCGCATGCTTCAGGAAGCCGTTGACGCCCTTATTGATAACTCAATGAGAAGGGGACAGATTACGACAGCCGCCTCAACCGGACAAAAGAGAGCTTTGAAATCTTTGGCAGACATGCTCAAAGGAAAACAAGGCCGATTCAGACAGAACTTGCTGGGTAAAAGAGTAGACTATTCAGGCCGAAGCGTTATCGTCATTGGTCCGGAATTGAAACTTGCTGAATGCGGATTGCCGAAGCACATGGCTTTGGAATTATTCAAGCCGTTCGTAATCGGACTTCTTATCCGCAAAGAACTCGCTCACAACATTAAATCAGCCGGCCGTTTGATAGAACAGGAAACTGCCGATGTTTGGTCAGCTTTGGAAGAGGCGATGAAAGGCAAATTGGTTTTGTTAAACCGCGCTCCGACTTTGCACAGATTGTCCGTACAGGCATTTGAACCGATGCTTATTGAAGGTAAAGCCATCAAGATTCCAGCTTTGCCGACTCACGCTTTCAATGCCGACTTTGACGGAGACCAGATGGCCGTTCATTTACCGTTGACCGTTGAGGCTCAGAGAGAAGCAAGAGAATTAATGCTTGCCAGTCACGGAATTTTGAAACCGGCTACCGGAGAACCTGTTGCTTCGCCAAGCCATGACGTTTCTTTTGGTGTTTATTATTTGACCAGTGTCCTTAAAGACGCCAAGGGCGAAGGCAAGACATTTTCTTCCCGATATGAAGCGCTCTTATCTCTTGAAAACGAACACACTGATTTGAGGGCTTTGATTAAAGTCACTAATCCGGATTTTGTTGCAGACAGAGTTCCTCAACCGGCTGAAGCACGGTTAGGAAACCACTCCGAGCGTGGCATAGAACCTAAAATGATTGAGACCACTCCGGGTCGTATTATATTTAATAAAGCCCTTCCGAAAGGACATGTATTTATTAACAGAACTTTGACCAAGCCTGACCTTAAATTTATCGGTTCTGATATTTGGGATGATTTTGGAAAAGAAGCGACGGTTGTTTTCTTGGACAAGATAACCAGTCTCGGATTCCACTATGCCACTATTTCAGGTATTTCATGGGGCATGAATGATTTGAAAATTCCTGTTGAAAAGCCGGGTATCATTGCCGAGGCCGACAAATTGATTGAAGAAAACAAAGCATTGTACGAAGACGGTTTGCTTACTGAATACGAAAGACGCTCCAAAGCCATTGAAATTTGGAATAACACTAAAGCCAAACTTTCTGTTTTGGTTAAGAAACAACTTAATCCGAATGATTCCGCTTTCATGCTTGTTGAATCCAAGTCCAGAGGTACTTGGGGAACATTGGACCAGATGATGGGTATGAGAGGTATTTTCGCCAATCCGGCGGGAGAATTGATTGAGTTGCCGGTAAGGAACTCACTTAAAGAAGGATTAACTTCACTTGAATACTTCATTTCCACTCACGGAGCCAGAAAAGGATTGGTAGACACAGCCTTGAAGACCGCTACTGCCGGATATTTAACCAGAAGATTAGTTGATGTTGCTCAAGACATCGTTGTCACCGAAAATGATTGTAAAGACAAAGAAGGATTTGTAATGTATGCCGAAGACGGAAAAGTCAGCGGTGAAACTTTGGGGCGAAGAGTCAAAGGACGCGCAGTCCTTGAAGACATTGTCGGATTAGACGGCGAAATTATCGTTAAGAAAAATAAAATTGTAGACAAAGAATCCGCTAAGAAAATTGAAACTTTGGGATTAAAGACAATCAAAGTCCGTTCAGGTATCAAATGTAAGGCCACCACCGGTATCTGCCAATTATGTTACGGATATGACCTTTCTAAGAATGAACTCGTAAAAATCGGTGAAGCTGTCGGTATCGTCACCGCCCAAGCCATCGGAGAACCGGGAACCCAGCTAACCATGAGAACCTTCCATACTGGAGGTGTTGCCGGCGGAGCCGATATCACCATGGGTCTGCCCAGAGTTGAAGAAATTTTTGAAGCCCGACCGCCAACATTCAAGGCGTTGATTGCTGATGTTGACGGCAAGGTTTTAGCCCTTGAAGACAAAGGCAAACAAAAAGTCTTATCCATTGAAGTTGCAGGAACAGGGCTCGGAGAAGGTTCCGGCGCGAAGCCCGGAATCTCTGTAGAGAAAATTGAATACTTGGTTGCTCCAAATATCACCGTCACTGTCGGAGCAGGAGATTTAATTACCGTCGGTCAGCAATTAAGCGAAGGCCATGTTGACCTCAAAGAAATGTTTAAAACCACCGACAATATTGATTTGGTTGCAAGATATATTGTCAGAGAAGTTCAAGCCATTTACTCACCAACAGGAGACAGTATCAACGACAAACACGTTGAGTTGATTGTCAGGCAGATGTTCTCCAGAGTTAAGATTCTTGATTCAGGAGACACTGATTTGTTGGCTGGCGATACAGTTGAAAAGAGAACTGCATGGACAGAAAACAGCAAAGCCAAAGACAACAAGAAAGTTGAGGCTACATACGAACAATTATTACTCGGTATTACCAAAGTATCTTTGACCACGGACAGCTTCCTCTCCGCCGCTTCCTTCCAGGAAACAGCCAGAGTCCTCATAGACAGCGCCATCCTCGGCAAAGAAGATTACTTAAGAGGTCTCAAGGAGAATGTTATTATTGGAAGATTGATTCCCGCCGGAACGGGGTTTGGGAGTGAGATGTCAGAGTAAAAAACAAACTAAAAACCAGCCTCTCAGGCTGGTTTTTAGTTAAGGTATTTATTCAGTGTATCCCAAGTTCCTTGTTTACGGGCTTGTTTCAATAGATACTTTTTATCTAAGATGTCGCCTGAAATTTTTAATATTGATTCCACGTCTTCTAAGTGGCGGCTAGAAGGGCTTATCTTGTACCAGCGCAGTTTGCTTAAAATTAAATCTTCCGGAGAAATAAAACATACTTCCTGTCCGTTAATTTCTTTTTTCTTTATTCGGCGGTACTCCTCTTTTGCCATCTCGTCGTCTCGCGCAACCCAGAAGTCGGCTTTGACTCCGGTATCGGGATCAATAAAGTTAAATTCACCATTTGTTTTTATTGCTTCTTTTGCAGTGTTTTCGTCAATATAACCGAATTCAGAAATACCTCTAAGCATCTCTGCTAGCTTTGGCACTTCCGGCTCTATGAGATTGACGACTATGTCTATGTCAAAAGTTGCCCGTGGACGTCCCCAAACAGACACAGCAAACCCGCCGGTAATAAAGTACGGTATTTCTAATTTATCTAATACCTCGGTTACTTGGGTAAGAAGCTTGGATGGATTTATTTCTTCCATTTAAGTTGTTGAGTTTTAAGCAAAGATTACTGACCGCAAAGGTCAAACGGATTTTTTTATCCGCCGGCATTTTCCTGAATATTTCATCCTGAATGTCTTGAGCGGATTTCTTATCCTTGCTATTTTCCATATCTCTATAATCTCACATTGTAAGTTAAAAACATACTCTAATTTATCAACACTAAATTGGAAGACTGATTCCCGCGGGGACAGGGTTTGGGAGTGAGATGTCAGAATAGACCTCGCTTCGCTCGGTCTGAACAGTTCACATAACCTCCATGTACGCTACCTCCGCCGGTTGCTTAAGTGGTGGGTGATAATTGGTAAGCGGGTTCAAACTAAATATAAATCAACGGCGAACATAAAAATCAACGGCTCGCATGGTGAGCCGTTGAGGTAAAAATCAGGCTGTTTGACATTGTACCCATTTTATTAGACAATAGGCCTCGATTAGAATTGTAAAATTAATGATAAAAAGAACACTTGCTCAAATCAAAAAAGATCTAAAAAAACTCTCAAAAAAGGGATGGGTTAAGTCGAATCGAAAAAACAATACTGGAATTGGAAAAACACTTGAGGACTATTTAAAAATTAAAGAAAATAACATTGCATTGCCAGATTTTGGTGTTATGGAACTGAAGTCGCAAAGGGCAGGAACTTCATCTATGATGACTCTTTTTACTAAAAAACCAGAAGGAATTACGAACGCGGAGATACTAAAAAGATTTGGATATTCTGATCCCGAATTTCCTAAACATAAAATACTTCATCAAACCATTGCAAACGGAAAGAAAAACAGCCGGGGTTTTAATTGTAAAGTTGACGAAAAGCAAGGCAAATTATTAATACTCAAAAACAAAACAGTGCTGGGATATTACGGACTCGATTTTTTGCGAGTAAAAGCGGCCGAGAAAATCGGAAATGGACTCATTCTTGTTTTTGCTGAATCCAAAAAAGAAAAAGGGCATGAATATTTCCACTATACAGAAGCGTGGCTGTTAAAAGATATAGATCCTAAACAGTTTCTTGCACTGTCAAAATATGATATTCGCCTTGGTGTTTATAGAACTGGAAAAAATAAAGGGAAACCACATGACCACGGCTCGGCCTTTCGTCTCACCCGTCTTTCTAAAAAGACTTTTCCGCTTTTGTTTAAGACACACAAGCGTATTCTTTAGTTTTTTCTTAAGACAACAATACTCTCTTTGTTTATTGTTTCCTCTAAAGCACCAGCGACATTTGTCGGAGAATTTTTGATTGGCATTCGTTTGCCGGGGATATTTCGCACAATTATATCTTCGCAAGTAAATCCTATTTTTTCTGCTAATTCGGCAATAATAAAGTCTGTAGGAATCCGTACTTGTTTAACTAATCTGTTTCCAACAACAAGACAAAAATACTTTCCTGGCTTAAGTATTCTGTGTGCTTGTTTTAAGCAATCATTCAACCCAAGATTAAAACTCAATACATCTTTTGCTCTCGTTTCGTCTTGTGTGGCAATTTTTTCCAAGGACTCCTTAAGATAATTTGAAGAAAGTGTGTGTGTTAGATTTTTGGTAGCTTTACCGCCAAGAAGGTCATTATCTAAACCAGAGGCATCGTTTGGGTCATCAAATACATCAATCCACTGCGCCGAGAGACGGGAGAATTGTCCATAAGCAACCGTGGTGCGACTGTCACCATATGGCGGAGAAGTAATTATACAATCAATAGAGTTAGCTTTAATTCCATTGTCTTTTGATGAGTCGCCATAGATTATTTTTGTCCATGAATCTTTTTTTGCATCTTTGTAAAAATCAGTCATTCCTGCAATATTTTTCTCTGCATGTTTACGAAATATGCTAATAACATCAGGATCATGTTTTTCTAACTTGTCACCCTTAACTCGAACTAATTTAAACTCACCAGTCTTTGTGTTTGAAGAATAGCGAGCTGTCTCGCTAAAGGCGACCATCAAAAAATTCCGAATTGCCTCATCTTTTATTTCTCGGATAGCTTTTTTTAGTTTGGCAAGTTTAACGATTATTTTATCCTTAAACCAAAAATCAATATTTTTAAAATCTGGTCTCTGTGTTTCTCTATCTTTAATCTTTTTTGCTCTAGCAAGTAATGTGATATACTCCTTTGTTAGTTTTTGGGGATTAATTGGGGTTGTTTTTGCTTTTGCAAGAAAAATTGCCAAAGGGTTAAGGTCAATGCCATAGGCATTTCTTCCTGTTAACCTACTTTCAACTAAAGCTGAACCAGAACCGCAAAAAATATCACAAATTGTGTCACCTTCTTTGCTATATGTTTCTAACAATCTTCGTCCAACTTGGGGGATAAACATTGCTGGATAGGTATGTATTCCGTGTGTGTGTGGTTTTGTTTTTTCTCCTCTGTAATCCCATGAATAATCTGTTTTACGCAAATATTTTTCGTTTCTAGATTGCCTTTGATCTATTCGTGATTCAAGATTGCGAATAATCTTAACAACAACACCTCTCACTTCTACCTCGTCACGATAAATTGGGAACAGTGTCGGATTTGCGGGTTGCAGTCTAAACTTTCCATTTTCACGATATAATTTTTTGAGTGTTGCTTGATTATTATCTACTACGGCCACAACAGTCTGACCATTTTCTGCCATCTCTTGTTTGCGTATAACAACAATATCGCCATCAAAAATACCCTCATCAATCATACTGTTGCCTTGAACACGCAGAGCATAGTGTTTGCATTGCTTCCCGATTTCACTTTTTGTAATTGCTATTGTTTCGTTTGGAATTTCTATCGCTTCAATTGGTTGACCAGCGGCTATCGTGCCGAGTAGGGGAATCCAAATGAGCCCTTCATTCGGGTCTTGTGTTTCCATGGCTCTGGCTTGGCCATGATCTTTTTTGAGATAACCCTTTTTCTCTATAGATTGAAGGTGTTCGTGAATAGTTGAAACCGAAAGATGAAAACGATTCGCTATTTCCTGTATGGTTGGAGAAACTTCGTGATGACCAACATACTCGTTTATGAACTCGTATATTTGTTTTTGACGCTTCGTGAGCATATAAATATTATACCCGAAAAAAACCCGAAAGTTATCCACAGTAAAAAACGGTTTTTGTTTTGATTTCGATTAAGATTTAGTTAAAATTAAATCTATGAATAAAAAACTTAAAAATAAAAAGTTATTTGAAGAAATGACAGAAGATGATTTGGATGACTGTGATTGTTTAGTGTGCCAAGCCACTAAATTCCACATGCGTTTTGGAAGATATCCTAACCCAGCAGAATTGGGGGAATTTTTGAAGGAGGAGAGAGGAAAATGCTAAAATAGTTTATAAATAATAGATCAAAAAGTTTACGAATTATACGGATTAACAGAGGAAGAGATAAAAATTGTGGAAGAAAGCATAAAAAATTAAAAGTCTAATATGGGTTTAGAAGTATTTAAACGAGATTATTATTTATTTGATCCAAAGAATTATGGCAGAATTTTTATATTTGTAGATTTCGGTAATGTTCGGCCTTGGGCTAAGAATTTTTGGCCTGAAGAGAATAAGTATAAAATTTCTGTGGAAATTGATATTGGAAAGCTGGCTTCCATTTGCAACTTGTTAAATCCAGAAAGTAAATTTTTCTACTATGGCTATTTTAAACCAGAAGAAGTGTTGTCTCAAAACCAAGAGGCAAAGAGCAGACACAGCAGCTCTATTTATAGGATAGATAAAGCCAGAAAGTCAGGTTTTAATGTCAGAACCAAGGAGATTAAAATGATACCTCACTATGATGAGCAGGGTAAGTATATTGGTAAAATTCCAAAATGTAATTTTGATGTTGAAATAACCATGGATACGATTATAAAATTAGATAAATACGATACGATTGTTTTGTTCTCTGGGGATAGTGATTTCGGAACGTTGCTGGGGTATTTAAAATCAAAGGGTAAGAAAATTGTAGTTATTTCGACTCGAGACAGAATGAGTACAGAATTAGAATCGGTTGCTGACAAGTTTATTCCCGCCGAAACCATGAAAAATCTCCTAGATTACCATAATAAAACAGACACTCCGCCTGTTAAGGCGGAGGTATAAATACGATCCTATTATCCTATAGGCGAGGATAGCAATGATGCTATAAATAGAGTATATCATGACGAGCGACCATCAGTCAATAGTTATCAACAAACCTAAGAATATCTAGTCAAACCTTGCTAAATTGCCTATAGGCAATTTAGCAAGGTTTGACTTAAAAGTCAATGCTAAAACAGTAATCTGTATCGATAAAATTGCCCAAGAAAATTTATTAGTAAATGATTTATTGGAAAACATGAATATTTTACTTAATTATATCAAAAAACGAAGAAAAAATAAAGTAAAATCCCAACCCCAAAACCGCTGAAATCTGGGGCGACGACCGAATGGGAATGAGCGACTGAACGAATAGTGAAGAAGTACTGAGGATAGAAATCCGAATGTACGGAAAATGATGAATCCCCAAAAACCGCCTGAATCCCGATTATTTTTTATCCACAACACATCATCCTTACAAACTGGAGTTTGTAAGGATGAAAATAAGTTTTTAAAATAAAATTAAAAAATGAACGAGCAAATTCATGAACAATATTTTAAGGAAGCTGTAGAGATGGCTAAGCGCTCTATGTGCCAAAGAAGCAGGGGCGGTTCTGTTGTGGTGCTTGATGGTGAGATAATCGGCAAGGGATACAATGCTCCGCCCAATGATGATGAGGAAAACAGAATGTGCCACACAGATTACCGGACATCTTCCAAACCAAAATCAGACAGGACTTGTTGCGTACATGCTGAATGGTGGGCGATTTTTGATGCAATCAGGAGTAAAAAAGATATTTCTGGAAGTTCTATCTATTACACAAGCATTGATGAGAATGGTGAGATGCTAAAGTCCGGCAAGCCTTATTGTACCGTTTGCAGTCGGTTGGCGTTGGATAATGGCATTAAAGAATTTGTCTTGTGGCACACTGATGGCATAAAAGGCTACGACACTAAAGAATACAACAAACTTTCTTACGATTTCAATAAAGAATAATAAAAGATAAAATGATATAATGTTAAATATGAATAATAAAATCTCTTGGAAGAGGATTGGGGTGGTGTTTTTTGTAGCACTTGGGGTGAGTGTGGGGGTTGATTGGTTTTGGGAATGGGCATTTCCGAATAGTTCGGGGCGTTGGGATACTACTACAGTTATTGCTGTGATACTCGCTTACATTGTTATCATGTGGGGTCACCGATGTAAGTGGGGCAAAAACAAATAAACCGTATGTTTAGAGAATCAAAAGAATTTCCTGGTTCAGTAGAAGGCACTATTAAATTCAGCCAAGAAACTTGCTGTGCTCTTGATCGCGGTTTTGAAAAGAATCCGGAAGTGGCAAGGGATTTGGCAAAAATTGTCGGAGAAGAAAAGGCGAAGCTTTTCAAAGATGTACTAATTAATACTTTTAAACCCAGTTCCAGGCCAGAAATGAAATTTGTTCCATCCGAGGAGATGCAGATATTTTACGGCCAGATGGCGAAAAGGGAACTGAAGAGGATAGAGGAGCAAGAGGAAAACGACGGAGACCTTTCTTGTGGGCATTCTGTTAAAGAACATCGTTTAGCTCTCATGTCGGTTGTTGAAAATTTGGAGCCGAAGATTAATTAATCTCAAAACCGCCCAAGTGGGCAGTTTTTGGTCATTCTTGATTTTGTACTTGAAAAATGCAATGATTGGCGCAGTTTTTTAAAAAATGAGGTCAAAATGTTCAGACCTAAAGCGGTTTTTCTTGATCGTGACGGAACACTTATTGACATTGTCCATCGCCCTGATTTTGTGAAAAAATTCACCGCTCCATTTACTTATGATGAGTTGCGCTTTGTTCCACATGCAAAACATGTCCTTGAGTTCTTAAAGAGAAAAGGATTTATGAGAATCATGATAACCAATCAACCCGATGTTGCTAACGGCTATATGAAAGAATCGGAGTGGCACAGGATTCATTGCGAGGTGCTTGATACTCTTCGCCCTGATGATTTCTATATGTGTCGGCACACCTCGGACGCTAATTGTCCCTTCAAAAAGCCATCTCACTTTATGCTTTTGGCAGCCGCCGATAAATGGGGAATAGACCTCAGTCAGTCATATATGGTGGGTGACACAAGCGCGGACATGGATGCGGGTAAATCTGCCGGCTGTAAAACTGTGCTGATAAGGACTTTTTACAACACAGACACTCAAGGGGATTTTGAAATTACGAGATTAGCAGACATAATTAGCCTGTTCAAGACTATAGAATAGTACTTAAATGTCGGCTCAAAAGGCCGATTTTTTGATTTGACAAAATTGTTTTTTGGGTGTATAATTGATAGATTAGAACCTTGATTTACGGGCTTTCTTTCAGGAGGTCAGATGAACACCGCTTCTGGTATGCTGTTTGTCGTTGCATTTCTGCCCTACATTTGGGCAATTCTGAACGGTCCGACTGAGCCCTCGCCTGTTTCGTGGGCTATCTGGGCAAGCGTTGATACGCTCGCTTTCTTGGCAATGAAAAAAGAGAAAGCGCTGAACGGTCAAATAACCGCAGCTGTTACTGGCGCTTGGACTGTTGCCATTCTCGCCCTGATTTTCGGCAAACCGACAATGGGGTCAATTGAATGGGTCAGTATCATTGGCGCTGTCGTAGGTATTGTCTTATGGCAGAAAACCGGCAACGCCGTGCTGGCGATTATCTGTTCGCAAGTTGCGACATTCGCCGGTGCCATTCCGACATTTGTCGGAGGATATACTAACCCAGCCCAGGAAAACCCGTTCGCGTGGTCCCTCTGGCTTGCCTCATGCGTCTGCGCGCTATTTGCTATCAAGAAATGGAATCTGGCAAACGCGCTTCAGCCACTCACCTTCACGGCGATTGAGGCAATCATGGTTGTCCTCGTCGTCATCCGTCCCCATTTGCCGTAATAGGCTTATGGGGACTTTTGTTTTTCAAGCATATCATCATTGCTTTATTTTCATGTGAGTTTGAACTCGCTTACCAATCATCACTTTCCACTCAAGCAACCGGCGGAGGGAGCATGCTTTTATGAAATCAGCAGTATTTCAGAAAAGTATGCTCCGCAGTATGCGTAGAGGTTGTGTGAGCTGTCGGGCGGGGCGATTTGATTTATTTGTTTAAACTGCTGTATACTAATGATATGGCACGACACAAAAAGAAGGAAAAATACGAGAGGAAAGATAGGAAAGACAGAGTGTCCAGATTTGATATCTCTCAAGAAACCAAGAATAGCATCTGGGGTATTGGTAGTTTTATATTAGCCCTTTTGAGTATTTTGAGTTTTGTGGGTAAAGCCGGCGTGGCCGGAGAAGGTTTTGACATGTTTGCACGAGCCCTCTTTGGTTGGGGCTTTTTCATTGTTCCAATAGTGTTTACTATTTTAGGGGTTTCATTTATTAAATCAATTTCAAGAAATATTTATCATAGTGCAGTATTTGGCACTTTGCTTTTTGCCGGTTCCATTCTGGGTATATTTTATATATTCGGAAACGGAGATTTTGATACAAGATTGGTTCAGGGCGGATATCTGGGAATTGTTCTCGGCGCACCTCTTTTGTCATCTGTTGGTTTTGGGGCCTCACTATTAATTCTTGTTGCTCTTATTGTTGTTGCATTATTGGTGTCATTGAATGTTCCGCTTTATGGATTGATATCTAAAAAAGATGAAGAGGAAAAATTAGTTGATAATGTTGTGATTAAAAAAGGCTCGGAAGTTATTGACCAGAAAAGACAGGAACAGAAACCCGCTCTTGTTGCCAAGCCGGTTAAGGTTGAAGAAAAAGAATTTGTAATTAAGAATTTCAAGAAAGGTAAATGGACACTTCCGCCGACTGATTTGTTGCATGAAGACCAAGAGGAGGCCGTCACCGGAGACATCAATGCCAGCGCGTCTATAATCAAGAGAACTTTGGGCAATTTCGGAATTGATGTGGAAATGGGGGAGGTTTCTATCGGGCCTACAGTCACTCAATTCACATTAAGACCAGCTATGGGCATGAAGTTATCAAGAATTGCCGCGCTTCAACAGGACATATCTCTGGCTCTTGCGGCTTATCCGATTCGTATTGAAGCTCCGATTCCCGGTAAGTCTTTAGTTGGAATTGAAGTTCCAAACAAGAAAGTTGCGTTGATAGGTTTGAGGAATATGTTTGACCATGATGATTTCAAAAAATCAAAATATTTCCTGCCTCTTGCTTTGGGACGAGATGTTGCGGGCAATCCGATTTTTGCCGGGCTTGAAAAAATGCCCCATCTTATGATTGCCGGAGCGACCGGGACGGGTAAGTCCGTCAGCATTAATACAATTCTTCTCTCAATGCTTTATAAGCATTCTCCCGAAGTTTTGAAATTAATTTTGATTGACCCCAAGCGTGTGGAACTGACTTTGTTTAATGACATTCCGCATTTGATAACCCCTGTCATTACCGATAACAAAAAGGTGCTGGGGGCTTTGAAATGGTCGCTTGGAGAAATGGACAGAAGATACGACGCTCTTTCAAAGAGCGCTTCAAAAGACATATTTTCTTACAACACTAAAATGGTTGAGAAAGACCAGCCCATAATGCCAGCGATAGTGATTGTGATAGACGAGTTGGCAGATTTGATGGCTTCGTATGGACGCGATGTTGAGGCAGCAATCGTAAGATTGGCCCAAATGTCCCGAGCTGTGGGAATACATCTGATTCTATCAACCCAGAGGCCTTCAGTTGAGGTTATTACGGGTCTTATCAAGGCCAACATCACTTCCCGTATTGCCCTTCAGGTGGCGAGTCAAATTGATTCCAGAACCATTCTTGATATGGCTGGCGCCGAGAAACTTCTTGGCAAGGGAGACATGCTTTTCTTAGCCGGTGATGTGGCTAAGCCACGAAGATTACAGGGCGCGATGGTGACTGAAAAAGAGGTCAAAGACGTTATGAAGTTTATTCATGCACAGGCGGAAAACATGGAAGTAGACGAAGAGAATGATTTGAAACTTAATTTTGATGCAAACACTAACTCCAATGGGGGATTTACTGGCGGAGGAAATGATGATGCTGATGATGATATGTACGGCGAAGCCAAAGAGACGGTTGTGTTGGCAGGTAAGGCGTCAGCCTCACTACTTCAAAGAAGATTGCGCGTCGGCTATGCTCGTGCTGCTCGTTTATTGGACATACTTGAAGAGAAGGGTGTTATTGGGCCTGGAGATGGTGCAAAGGCCAGAGAGGTCTATATCAGACCCGATGGTACAGTGGCCCAAGAGCCGGCCAATCTGATTGGGGTGAGCGGAATAAACGCGGACACTCCTGAAGCTGAAGCCGACGAAATTGAAGGTGTCTAAATTGATGACACAACCTCTACGCGTACGGAGGGAGACGCCTTTTTAAAAATTTACTAATTTTGTAAAAAGTGTCTCCCTCCGCCGGTTGCTTGGTAAGCAGGTGTCACTTGGCAATAGAAGTTCAAATCCTTCTGGGGGTTGCTTTTTTGTTGAAACTGTGATATGGTAGTCATACATTT
>Ga0209541_10005261_pt1 | contig 22647 bp, 20 predicted proteins | sample RifCSPlowO2_01_FD_184027 | JGI IMG/M metagenome (GOLD analysis project Ga0209541, IMG submission 184027) | Groundwater microbial communities from Rifle, Colorado - Rifle CSP2_plank lowO2_0.1 (SPAdes) (version 2) | ecosystem: Environmental > Aquatic > Deep subsurface > Groundwater | place...
ATGTTCTTGAAAGAGTTTTTTGGCGTATTCAAAAAAACGCTGATTGCGCGCCACGAGTAAAACGCCCGAAGTGTCTTTATCCAAACGATGGATGATGCCCGGCCGTTCGGAAGAGTTGTCGCCAACGTCTTTCACTTCGGGGTAATTTTGGAGGAGCCAATTTACTACTGTTGTTGGATTGGTAATTGGTAATTGGTCCGCCAGCTGGCGGATGGTAATTGGCTTGAAACGACTGTTAGTTTTGGAGTTATGAACTAACATTCCGGCTGGCTTGTTCAGAACTAAAAAATTTTTGTTTTTGTAAATGACGGAAAGCATTTGTTTAGGTTATAGGTGATAGGCACTAGGCTCTAGGCTCTAGGCACTAGGTTTTAGGTTATAGGTTATAGGTTATAGGCGACAGACTTTAATTTAGTTTAACGCAAATAAAAATCTGCTGGAATAGCAGATTTTTTCAATATAAGTTAATGTTCAATGTGAAAAGGATTGTCGTCACCGGCGTTTTTACCGACTCGGAAAAGCACGGTAGTCTCTCCTTTGATAGAAAATCCTTCAATCGGCAATTCGTATTCTTCAATATTAGAAGCGAATCGTTTGGCAATTTGTTTAAACCCCTTTGAAGTAACTCTGCTTTTTTCTTCCGCTAAAGGATAAGGCGGATAGACCACATAGACATAAACAGCGTCTTCTCTCCGCGCGCTTTTTAAGTTATCAAACAAATCTTTTAACGAACCGCCGCCTCTTTGAAGACCTTCTTCGTTTTGAATAGCGGAAGCGTTGCCAACAATTATTTTTCCTTTGCCGTCTTGCACATCTTTTGGAATTTTAAACGGAAAATCAAGAATCAGTGGATCTTTTCTTGGTTGAGTCAGAATAATTTTTAAAATTGTGCTATCGCCTTGCAAAAAACCCGGTTTATCATCAACAAAATAACTTTTGGAAATTGTTCTTTCCCTTTGTTCGTCAAAAACTTTGAAAGAATATTCTATGCTTTGAATCCGCACATCGGTATAAGGGTTGTTCATCAAACTCTGAATCTTATTCAAAATATTGAAATATAATCTTCCGTCCAGACCGAAGCTGGAAGTATAAGCTTCGGAAGATATAAGGGTATCGTTTTTGCCCATCGTGGAAACTATTATTTTATCAGTTTCAAAAATCGTGATGTCGCCCAAATTTCTCACATAAGAAACGGCAGTGTTGAAAACGGCATAAGGTATGAGCCGTGGCGTCCACCAAGCATTGTGAACACTCGTAAATTTTATCTCCCTATAAAACCCGTCGGAAGTGGTTAATTTTATAATAATCGGAATGGTTTTTCTTGGACTTTTACCTAAAACGCCGTAGATGCCCGTTTCTCTATCTTGAGTAATAACGCCAACTTCTTCGTCGGTGGATTGCGGGATAATATGAGAAAACATATAACTGGACTGACTATCCAAAACTTTAGCTTTCGCCAAACGATATTCCACGGGACCGAGATTGACCATTGGATGACCGAACATCCAAATCTCGTTGCCATCAATATGAGAAACGGTGCCATAACCGGCAAAATCAAAATCGCCCCACAAAAGCTGAACTGCCAGCACATCGCCATCTTTTATTTTTATTTCTTGTTTTTCTTTTTCGGAATTGTTCTCGGATTTTTTCACACCAGCAGTAATCACTTTATTGTATTGTATTGGTTTAAGATAATTATTATCGCCAAAAATTTCTTTAAATAATTCTTCGTTTAAATTAGATACCGATATCGGAATAGCCAAATGCTTGAGGTTGTTTTCTCCAAAACTTATTCCTTTACCCTTAGGCAAAGCTGTGGCACTGGTATCATATTTCGCCCATAAAACATCGTAAACAGGTCTTAAATAAGCCAAAGCTTTTTTAGCAAACAAATTCGCGAAAGAAATTGTGCCAATTTTGAACCATTTGCCTTTTCTTTTGACGAAAACAGGAGTGCCCGATTGGCCGGCATAGATGCCGTTGCCAGCAAAAGGTTTGCCAAAAATTTCCGTAAGAATTAAATCGTATTTCGGACCGGCGGCATTTTTCAAAACTCCTTTGACTTTGCCGGAATATTTTTTTGTTCCTTGAAGATTAAGAGTAGTCCAGACGAAACAATCTTCGCCTTCTTTAATTTCTTCAATTTTCAAAAAGCCAAATTTTTCCGGAGGCGACTCGCCAAAAACTATTGAGGGACCCGTAAAAATCAAAATAATAATCAAAAAATTCAATATTCTCATCGTTACTAACCTTGAATTTATAATATTATGTTCTGTTTATAGATTAATCCTAATGTATAGCGAAAGTCAATAAAAACAACTGAATACTTGACTTTTTTTGTCAAGTGTATTAGAATGCCCCAAATACTCCGAAAGGGAGTTTTTTGTTCAGAAGTCAAACTTCAGCAATCGGAATTTGAATATCCGATATCTGGCATCAGACATCTGAATATCCGAACTTATGGGTAAATACTTTTTAGCGATTTCCAGTCTGGTCTCGGCTATGCAGCCGTTGCCTTTTACCGCAAATATAATGGATAACGGAATTATCAATGTACCCGCTACAATAACGATAAACGCGGAAAAAATAGAGACGGAGAAAAAAATCGCGATAGCGACAACCACTAAAGCTTGGATAACGGCTTATTCCAGCAGTCACGACGAAACTGACGATACGCCTTTCATTACCGCTTATATGACGAATGTGCGGGAAGGAATTGTCGCTACTAATATGTTTCCTTTCGGAACAAAAATTCAAATACCGGATTTATTCGGCGAAAAAATTTTTGTCGTGGAAGATAAAATGCACCGCCGAAAAAAGAACTTTATAGACATTTGGATGCCTTCAAAAGAAGAAGCGAAAAAATTCGGTATCAGTTTCACTCAAATAGTGGTTTTGTATTAAGGCTCTAGGTGTAGGCTTTAGGACACAAAATATTTCTTTTTCATTTCCTTTTCCAAACCGCTTTCAAATTCTTCTTTTTTACTTTTCGCTTTCGCGGAAAGCGTTTTAAGCTCTGTTTCCGACAATTTTCCTAAATCATTTATTCTGTGTTCTAAATCTTCTTTCGTGTTTTTTTTGGGTTCATCTAGAACTTCTTCTAAAAGAATAGAAAGAATAAAACCGACTTTCGGACTTGGTTTAATTTTTAATAATCGCATTACATCGTCACCTTTTATTTTAAGCATTCTGGGACTTAACGGATCGTGTTTTACTTTTTCAATCATAAAGAGCAGATGACGAAGTTTGTAAGGAAAAGCTTTTGGTACACCAGAACCGATGCGGTCGGCTTCTCTGACTTTTAACAAATCGTCAATATTTTCCACGCCCACGCGAACGAGAAATCGGCGAACGCCTGCCTCTGTTACTTCGCCCACATTGTAATAAAAAAGATGATTGCGGACTAAATGGGAAATTCTCTCCACTGCTTCATTCGGATAATGCAATCTTTCAAGAATTTTTTTGGTTATTTTTCCGCCCACTATTTCGTGATTGTAGAAAGTGGAATTAGGGCCATCTCCATATTTCACACGCGGTTTGCCGACATCGTGCAAAAGCGAAGAGAGACGAACAATATTGGAATAATTTTTATCCGCCGTGTATTGCAAAGCGCGAATATTATGCTCAAAAACTGTGTATATATGATGTTTATTTTGGCCGCAATTTATCCCTTCTCTTAATTCCGGAATAATGTGACGGAGCAAATCGTATTTTTCCAATTCGCGAATGCCGTCTGAAGCATTCGGCAAAGCAATTATTTTTTCCAATTCATCGCGAATTCTTTCTTTGGCGATAAATTCTAAAAGCTCGGCATTTTTTTTAATAGATTCTCCCGTCTTTTTTTCTATCGTAAAATTTAATTGCGCGGCAAAACGCACGGCGCGGATTAAACGAAGCGCGTCTTCGTTAAATCGTTCGTCGGGATTGCCGACGGTGCGAATAATTTTTAATTGAAGATCTTCTTGGCCGGCAAACGGATCAATGATTTCAGGTGTTAGTTTGTAGGTTGTAGGTTGTAGAAAAAAAGCGATAGCGTTTACGGTAAAATCGCGACGAGCAAGATCTTCTTCAATGGTTTTAGCGAATTTTATTGAATCGGGATGTCTTTTGTCGGTATATTTTCCTTCGGTGCGAAAAGTTGTAATTTCCACGATATTCAATTTTTGGACATCGGATGTCCCAATATTGGTCTTCACGCCAACTGTGCCGAATTCGTTGGTATAAAAACTATCCGGAAAAATTTTTTGAATTTCTTCCGGCACGGCATTAGTCGTTATATCCCAATCTTTCGGAATTAATCCGAGTAAAAGATCGCGAACGCAACCGCCAACAAGATAACTTTCAAAACCGGTTTTTTCAAGTTTTTCGGATATATTTTTAATTTCTTTGGGAATTTTAAACATTATTTCTACTATAACGAAAAACCGTTCCGATGTATATCGGAACGGCTTTTAATCGCCAAGAAATAATCTTTTTGCTCGTTTTAGCATATTGTTTGCTTTTTGCAATAAACTTCCTCCCTGTTCTTCAAATTCTTCGTCAAAAAATTCTTCATCTTTAAAATTTTCAAATTCATCATTAAATTCTTCGTCATTGGAAAATTCTTCATCAAATGATTCTTCGTTATCAAAATCTCCCCTGTTTTCTCCGCCCATTATTGATTCAAAACATTGTTGCATCGCATTGCCTATCTTCTCACTGGGCATCACCGTGCCATCTTTTATTTTCGCGATAGTTGCCGCGCCAAGCGAATTTTCCAAACACGCCATTACTTCTTCGTCAGCATTTTCTAAAGTATCTTGCATTTGTTCAACGCCTTCACGCATATCTTCTAAATCTTCTTCCGGGATCAAACCATATTCCAGCCCAAATTTAAAACATTCCTCTTGATTATCCGAATTATTACAATAGTCGTCGCATTCTTTTTCACCGCGACAGCCACCGGGACCCTTGCCGCCAGTTTTGCGCGCCATTGATGCTTCTTCCGACGACATAAATCCTGCCGCTTCCGCGAAAGTAACACATTCTTCAAAATGCGCCGGTTCATTACAATATTCATCGCAAGAGGCTTTACTGCGACAAGGCAACATTTTCGCGCCGCCTTTCAACGCTTTAAGCATCATCTTCGCTTCTTCCAATTCTTCACCTTCCATAAAACCAGCGGCTTCGGCAAAGATTATACAAGATTCAATATTTTCCGGGTTGGAACAATATTCGTCACATTCATCTTTACCATTACAAGGCAAGGGCTTCACGCCTTTTTTGACCGCTGCCATATATTTTTTCGCTTCTTTTAATTCATCCTTAGGAATCAAATCGGCGGCTTCGGCAAATATTAAACAAGATTCAATATTTTCCGGCGCGGAACAATATTTATCACATTCTTTCTTTCCTCGGCAAGACGGCGGTTTGTGCCCTTTTTCCATCGCAGAAAGGACTTTTTCCGCTTCTCTTAATTCTTCTTTTTCCATAAACCCGGCGGCTTTCGCGAAAGCGATACATTCTTTCATACGATTGGGCTGGTTTGGATCATCGCAATAGGTTTCACATTCTTCTTTATTACGGCAACCGCCCGGTAATTTAGCGCCTTTATCCAACGCGGCTTTTACTTTTCGCGCTTCGTCCAATTCTTTTTTATCCATCACGCCACTTTTTTCCGCGAACGCGAGACATTCGTTAATATTCTTTATATCATTGCAATAATTTTCACAAGATTCTTTGGAAGAACAATTACCCGGACCTTTCGCGCCGACCGCGGCGAATTTTTTCGCGCGGGAAATTTCTTCTTTCGGCATCAAATTATATTGTTCGGCAAAATTCAAACAGGCTGACATATTTTTCGGATTGCCGCAATAAGTTTTACATTCTTGTTCACTTTTGCAACCGCCTAATTCTTGAACGGGAAATTTAATATCGGCTTTGGACTTAGCAAAAACAACGGACGCTGAAGAATATAGAATGTAGGATACGGAATACAGCACGACAAAAAAAACGATTAACCATAATATCTTGCGTCCTGTATGCCGTATTATATATTCTCGTTGCATAATTTTATTACTCAAACGGATTTGTTTGAATATCTTTGAATGGATTGGTTTTGTCTATCGGATTGATTTCGGGAGAGGCGCCAAACGATTCTGGCGTTGTTATTATTTCCGGCGCGTAAAGACCGCCCGAGGAATCGTTTGACTTTTTCCCCGTGATAAAATCCAATGATTTGTTCCATAAATATTCATCAATCATTAATATCTTATCTCTCAAAAGAAAATAGCCGCCTGCGACAAATACGAGTCCGGTAGCAATTATGATAATTAATTTTTTGGACATACTAATAGTATTATTATAGCATATCATATATGCAGTTGTCCCTGTAGCTCAATTGGATAGAGCGCCTGGCTTCGAACTAGGAGGTTGCGGGTTCAATTCCTGCCGGGGACGCAATAATTAGGTTATAGGCTTTAGGTTTTAGGTTATAGGCTTTAGGTTTTAGGTTGTAGATGTTATGTTTATAATTTTTAGGACTAAAACCTAATAATGATTTGATTCCTAGAAATAAATATCAGAACATTAAATCCAAAAAATAATCCGCTCTATAAAGAGGGCGGACTTTTGTTTTAACGCGATTGGTGAATAAGTTAATCCATTGACGCGTGTGGTTGACCGAATATTAAATAAGTGATATTATGTTAACCTATGATTAAAAAACTACATTTCTTTTTGGAATACTTGAAAAATCCGAAACAAATCGGAGCGGTCGCTTCCAGTTCAAAATTTTTGATAAAAAGCATCATTGACGAAATTGATTTTCATAAATCTCATTGCATCGTGGAATTGGGAGCGGGACAAGGAAATATCACGAAAGTTTTACTGCGTAAATTGCCCAAAAAATCAAAATTGCTCGCTTTTGAAATCAATAAAAAATTCGTAAAAGATTTGAGAAAAATAAAAGACAAAAGACTTGTTGTTGTTGAAAATTCGGCGGAAAATCTAGAAAAATATATTTTAAGCAATGGGTTTAAAAAAGCAGATTACATCATCGGAGCTTTGCCGATTACCTTATGGCCGAAAAAAGTTGTGGACAATTTACTCAAAAATATCAAATATTGTTTGCGGAAGAAAGGAAAATATGTTCAATACGCTTCGTATCTTAGACATTATCAAATCCTCACTAAATATTTTAAAAATAAAAATATTAAGTTAAAATATACATTACTGAACATCCCGCCGACATTTATTTATGTTTGCGAGAAAGAATAATTTTTATCGCACCTCTAGCTCAATTGGCAGAGCAGCGCCCTCTTAAGGCGACGGTTCTGGGTTCAATTCCCAGGGGGTGCACCACGATAGGTTATAGGTGATGGGTGATAGGTTTTAGGTGATAGGTGATAGGTTATAGGTGATAGCTTATAGAACTAGCGATGATTGATTTGACTCCATAATAAATAGGGAGTATTTTTATTTTAGTTGCTTAAAATCTCTTGAAGTAAGGAAAAAAAAGATGAAAAAGCTTATATATGCTTTTTTGATAAGTTTTGCGTTTTTTGTAACGCAAAGCTGGGGGCAGAGTAACGAGGAAAACACCGAGTATCTTGGAAAAATCATAGACAGTTCTAATGTTAAAAATGATTCAATAAAACTTGTTGATACAAATTTGGTTTCTAACAAAAATGAAATTAAAAAAAATCAGGAAACACTTGAGAATGTAAACAACTTTTTAAATGAAGAAATAAAAACAGGATTATTCAGAAAATATTTAAAAGACGCGATATATAGCGTAGAAGTTCCTTTCGGATTATCGGCCGCTTTTGGCGTAGATGAACATATCGGAGACAAAGTGGAATATGTTGAATATTGGAATCCGAAAACTAATTATGACGATTATAATTTCAAATACACTCCGCTTACGCTTGATATGGCGCCAAAAGTTTTATGGAGTGGCACAGGATACATAAACTACGGAAATTATATTTTCGGCATAAAATATTTCTCTTTTAATAAAACTAGCTCTCTGGGCGGGAAAATTATTACGCCACCATATATGGTTACGAAAGACGAAACAGAAGTGTATTACTATAATTGGTTAAGATATTGGAACAGAAATATGTGGCCATTATGGAACGATAATGAACCGGGAGGCGCAAGCCCCATTTGGTATTCAGCCGACAATCAATTGAAATTATGGTCTTTGGATATTTTCACGAAACAAAAAGTTTATGCCAATAATAAAAATTCTTTGTCGTTTTCTTACGGTATAAAATTTTTGAAACCTTATTACGAATTAAATTTGGGAATGGTCCAGCACGCAGATGTTAATAATTATTACGGGTGGCATTTTGATAATTGGGTTACCATTAATAGTTCCTATAAATCTAAATTCCAAGGATTATGGGAAAAATTAGACGCGTTTATCGGACCATCGCTCGGCATAAGCTACACCAAAACTATTGGCAATCTTGAAATAACTCCTGCCATAAATCAAGCTTGGGTATTTGGCTACGAAACGGAAGACGGTCAGTTTTGGGATGTTGACGACATTCATTTTTACAAAAATGGAATAGTAATTCCTTTATATTATGATGGCTACGCTTTTTTTTCAAAAAAACAATTTTTAACTATACCGGTTACGGAGAGCGCTTTAAAATTATCTTACGCGGTGAACGATTATTTTGATGTCGGAACATTGATAGATTATTATTTATATTGGAACTTCCCACTCGGACCAAGATGGGATAATCCTTGGGCGCAAGGGCCATGGCTGACGAAAGTGGAAAATGTCGGAGTCGGTTCCGCCGGAATATTTTTAAAAGTAAATTTTTAAATTAAAAAAATCCCCTAATTAATTAGGGGATTTCGCGTTGATTATTGATTTTCGTATTTCTTTAATTGTACTATCACTTTCCCGATTTTCACTTCGGTTTCCGCTTTCACTAAAATTTTGTTTTCGCCTTCGGTGAACCAAAGAATTAGAGAACCGGTTTTTATAAACATCGCCGCGTAATCGTGGAGCATAGGTTGGACCACCACGCAAGCGGTTTTTTCGCCAAAAATAGTTTCAATAGTGTCTCTTTTCAAAATAATAACCGGCAAAGAAAAAATTTTATGGTCGGTGTCAAAAACATTTATAAAAATTGTGTCGGGCGGATTTAAATCCATTGTTCTCACTTTGAAAAACGCCGAGATAATATCAAAAATTCCCGCGCAATCCGGAATTTTTACCGAATCAACGTTCGCTTTCATAACGCCGTCTTTTCTTAAAAAATCCTTATAGGATATAATTTTATTTTCGCAATCAAAATCAATATCCGTCTGCCGATAATAACTCCCCTGCGTTAAAAGCTGGATTGTGGAAATCGGCATAAACGATTCCGAATTCATAATTGTTTGACTATGATTATTAATAGAATAAAAAGCGTTAACAATACCATTAGATTCAGCGCTGGATTCAACGATAAGAATATTTTGACGGTCTTTTGTTCTTATTTTCGCGGTTAAGACGGCTCTGCCGGCTTTGATGATTTTTTGAGGAGACGCGAAAAACGGCTTACCCCACCAAATGGAATATTCGGCATATTCGTCTAAAAAGACATAGGATTGAGATTGAACTTGGAGAAAAAAGCAAAATAAAAATAGCGCTAAAACTAAAGATAAATGAATACGCAATTTGGTATCCTTTAATATGTGAAAATCCTGTTTTTAATCTACTCTTTTAGAGCAAAAATAAGTATATTTGACAAAATTGTGGTATGGCGCTGTCATAACACTAGATTTTAAACAATTAATTTGATTTAATTTTTTAAATTAAAAAGCGTTGTGTTTTACAAGCAACGCTTTTTTGATTTTTTGGCAGAAAATTGTAAGGATTTGGAGATTTTTAAACAAAATAACGACTGAGATTTTTATGTGTGCTAGACGAGTACAAACTTGGTGAATAATCAGAATTTGTACGAAGACACCCCTGCACCAGAGCAAAGCTTGATGCGGAACATAGGCTATATCAACCAAGCATATAAATTATGTGCCTGGTAGCGCTCGCTCTCGGGCTCGCTATCCTTCGGCGCGGCTCAGTAACCATGCCTTGACAGAAGTTTAGTATGTATGCTATTATGTACAGTAGCATTAGCGATTAACGCTATTGTTTAAAAATTAAACCCTATTTAGAAAATTGCATCCCACAAAATGGGATGATTTCTAAATAAGAGAAGAAAGGAGAAAAGATGCAAAAACTAATATATTATGTTTTTGTAATGATTTTTGCGTTTTTTACGCAAAGCTTAGGACAGAAAATAAAAACCATTGAGGTAGAAATACCTATTGGTTATGGAACGATTTTTGGAGGCGATAAGCACGCAGCCGATATAGTGGAATATGATGCTTTTAATTCTAAAAAATATATTCCTTTATATTTGAAGACTACTCCGAGAATTATTTTCAACGGAACAGTATATGTAAGGTTTAAGAAATTTTCTCTCGGGATAAAATTTGTTTCTCTAAAATTCAAAAGTTCTTTAGAGGGAAAAATTATTACTCCTCCTCTAAGTGATAAGGGGTTGCGGTTTTGGGAAACCGATCTATTTCCTTTAGATAATAACACGGAACCAGATGGAGTTAGTACTATTTGGTATGGGATTAATAATAATTTTCAATTGAGATCATTGAATATTTTTGTTGCTCACAATGTTCATGCTGGTGCAAAAAATTCCTTATCCTTGTTTTATGGCATGGAATTTTTAAAACCACATTATGAAATAGAATTTTATATGACAGAACATGCATACAAAAATTCTGAGTATGGTACATTTGATAATAAAATAAGTGTAAAGAGTGTTCATCGGGCCGATTTTGGAGGGTTATGGTTTGAAGGGTTAGGGCAAAAAACGAATGTTTTGTTTGGACCATCTGTTGGATTAAGTTATACTCGTCAGGTAATTGGTAATTTTGCAACGACATTGGCAATAAATCAGTCGCTGGTTTTGGGGTATTATATGGCAGATGGCTATTTTTATGTTATTAACGATATACATTTTTCCAATACAGAGACAGGAAGTGTTATCGTTCATTATCATAGACCGGAGGTGCTTTTTAAGAGACTATCTCGTATAATGGTACCGGTGACAGAAAATTCTTTTGAAATTGTGTACGTTGTAAATAGATATTTTACTATTGGGAGCTCAGTTGAATATTATATCTATTGGAATATGCCTTTGGGACCGAGATATGATAGTCCTTGGGGACAAGGTCGATGGGTAAATAAAGTGGAAAATATCAGCGTAGGTTCGTTGGCTCTCAAAGTGAAATTTAGTTTTTGAAATATTTTTATTTATGCTTTATTGAACAAAAGCATCGCTTCAAGCGGTGCTTTTTTGATTTTTTTGTTTAAAAATTATATAATATGGCGAAATGATCACCCTTGACACGCATTTAGAAAAAATCAGAGGCATAGCGAGATTTATTAGCAAGTTGAAAAAACTGGAAATTATAACAGTGAAAGATTTGCTTTGGCACTTCCCCGCGCGATACGAGGATTTTTCCCGCATTTATAAAATTGCCGATTTAGTTATCGGACAAGAAATAACAATTCAAGGCGAAGTGCAGGAAATTGAAAGCCGCAAAAGTTTTAGACGAAATTTATACATTATTGAAGCTGTAATTGCCGATGAAAGCGGAAGCATAAAAGCAATTTGGTTTAATCAGCCGTATATCAGAAATGTTTTGCAAGCCGGCCGAATCGCCAATTTTTCCGGTAAAGTAACTGTTCGTAATAACGAAATTTATCTTTCTAATCCGACTTATGAACTTGTGACCAGCTATGATGATTTTGAAACGAAACACACGGCAAGGATTGTGCCGATTTATCCGGAAACGAAAGGATTAACATCAAAAGGCATTCGTTATCTAATCCAGCCGATATTGAGAATGGCGAAAAAATCTGCGGAAATATTACCGCAAGAGATTTTGACTCAAGCCGGCTTGCCGGACATAAATACGGCCTTAAGAAATATTCATTTTCCCGACGACATTGAAGAGACGCTTTTAGCGAAAAAAAGATTTGATTTTGAAGATTTATTTTTTCTGCAATTACATAATTTGAGAGAAAAAATGAAACTTGCGGCAGTAAAATCGCCGGAAATGAAAATTAATATTGAAGAAATAAAAGAAATTATCCGCGGTTTGCCTTTTGAATTAACGCTGTCCCAAAAAAAATCTTTATGGGAGATATTGCAAGATTTGGAGAAGCCGCATCCGATGAATAGATTACTCCAAGGCGATGTTGGCTCGGGAAAGACAATTGTGGCGGCGATCGCGGCAATTATTTGCGCCCGCAACGGCTATCAAACGGCTTTTATGGCGCCAACGGAAATTCTAGCGAGACAACATTATCAAACATTTCCGAAATTTTTCGAACAATTTGAGGGGGGAATCGCGCTACTTACCGGTAATGAAGCAAAAGTTTTTTACGGAAAAGAATTGGAAACTGATGTCAAAAAACAAAATCTCGCGAAAGATATCTCTAATGGTAAAATTCAAATTATCATCGGCACGCACGCGCTAATTCCCTCAAACGACAGAACAAAAAATCAAGGCGTAACATTCGCTAATTTGGGATTAGTGGTGGTTGACGAACAGCACCGATTCGGCGTTGCGCAAAGAGCGGCGCTTGTGAAAAGCGCGCGAAAAGATTTTATACCTAATCTTTTAAGCATGTCGGCGACGCCGATCCCCCGCACTTTGAGTCTCACAATTTTCAGCGATTTGGATTTATCACTTATTACGGAATTGCCGAAGAACAGAAAACCGATTGAAACAAAAATCGTTCAACCACAAGACAGAAATAAAATTTACGAATTTATCAGAGAAGAAATTAAAAAGGGAAGACAAACATTTGTGGTATGCCCGAGAATAGAAATCACAAACTTGAATCAAGAATCAAGAATCAAGAATCATGAACGAAATAATTATGATACAAAATTAACGATGCCTTGGGAAACTAAAGCGGTAAAAGAGGAATACGAAAAGTTATCTAAGAAAATATTTCCAGATTTGAAAGTGGCGATGTTGCACGGAAAAATGAAACCGAAAGAAAAAGAAAAAATAATGCAGGAATTCCGAGAAAAAAAATCAGATATCCTCGTTTCTACATCCGTGATTGAAGTCGGAGTAGATATTCCGAACGCGACGATTATGATGATTGAAGGCGCGGAAAGATTCGGTCTCGCGCAACTTTATCAATTCAGAGGCAGAGTGGGCAGAGACGAATATCAATCTTATTGTTTGCTTTTTACGGAGTCTTCTTCAAAAACGACGAAAGAAAGACTGCAATCAATCGCGGAAGCGAAAAACGGATTTGAACTGGCGGAAAAGGATTTAAAAATTCGTGGGCCGGGAGAATTTTTAGGCTTATCACAAACAGGAATGCCAGACATCGCGATGAAAGCCTTAAAAAATCCTGATTTAATTAAAACAGCAAGGGAAGCGGCAATGTTTATTTTGCAAAAAGATGTTAATTTCAAATATCATAAGGAGTTACTGGAACGGTTGGACGAATTTCAGAGGAAGGCGCATTTTGAGTAATTTCTCAAAAATATGTATTCGTTCGTAAGCCTTCGGGCGTTTAAATTTTTACTCGCTCGCGCTCTGCTCGCCACCCAGACCGCCTTTCCACGGGGGGCCCGTCTCGCAACGAGGCTCGCTCGGAAATTTATCACGCCCTTTCGGCAATACTCACGAATACATATTTTTTCGACTGTATTATTATTGGAAATATGAATTATTTTTTAAAATTTTTGAAAGTTTTAAAACAACCGCGAATGGTTTTTTGGTTTGCTTTTGTTAAGGTTTATAATTTTTTGTTCGCGAATTTATGGCACCGTGAAAAGTTAATTTATTCCGATAATAATTTCTTCAACGAGATACAAAAACGGACGTTGAAAAGAAGCGATATCAGCGATCATTTAATGACGCTTTTTGAGGAAACGATTTCACTAAAACCTCATTTAATAGTGGAACTTGGCGTGCGAAGCGGGGAGAGTACTTTTGTTCTAGAACGAGCGGCGCGATTGTCGGCCGCGACTTTAATCAGCGTGGATATTGAAGATTGCTCGCATATCTCCAATTATTCTAAATGGCTTTTTGTCCAGAAAGACGATGTCGCGTTTGCCAAAGAATTTAAAAATTTTTGCGTGGAACGAGGCATTAAACCGGAAATTGACGCGTTTTTTATTGACACAAGCCATTTATACGAACATACGAAACAGGAAATTGGATTTTGGTTTCCATTGCTTTCTTCGCGCGCCAAAGTTTTTTTCCACGACACGAATTTAAGAAAAATTTATAAAAGAAAAAACGGTAGTATCGGCGAAGGATGGAATAATGAACGCGGAGTAATCCGCGCTTTGGAAAATTATTTTGGCGTTGTTTTTGATGAAACACGAGAGTGGACAACTTTTATTAAGGGGTGGAGCATAAAACATAAGCCATATTGCAGTGGATTTACTATTTTAGAAAAAAATCCCGAATGAAATCGGGATTTTATTAAAAAATGAAGTTTCCTCTGCCGCCGAAGTCCAAAGTCAGTTTCAATAAAAATGATTTATTTATTTTGGACAATTCATAAAACAGAGAAGAGCCGATAGTGAGATTAATTTTATTTTTCAACGGAATGATTAATTTACTTTTCGGACCGATGCGGAATTTGAAGTTATCTTCGACGTTTGGCGAATTAAGTATTTCCAAACCGCCACCGTAGAAAATCTTTAAATTATTAACAGACGAATAAATTTTATTTTCAAACATAAATTCCAGTTCGGCAAACAAGACTTTTTTTTCAAATATTAATCCTTGAATCGCGCCAGAATAATAACCATTTGCTTGCGGTTTGAGCGAGCCATTAAAATAAATGCTTCCCAATGGAAACGCTATTTTAGATTGACTATGAGAATTGAGATAAATGCCTATCAAAAATTCACTCCAAGCTTCATCAATTTCGCTTGAATAACGAATTTCCAAGAAACCGACAGACAAGAATAACTCTTGTTCTTTATTTTTAAATTCCAAATTGCGAGAAGATAATTCGTAAACTAACCCATAAGGAGACAAACTATCGGGAATATCTTGAAAACGCAGAGCAATGGCGGAATTTATATTTTGAGCTGACATTTCAGTAAGTATCAAGAAAAATACCGTTATCGTCCAAAAGATTGTTTTTGACATAGGTATTTATTTTTTGAAATAGCTATTTTTAATTTTTATTGTTTTGTGGGAATTAAGCAAATACAAAAATCCGCTTTTTGATAGCGGATTTTATAAGAGATTGCTTCTCTGCCTCATCGGCAGATCGCAATGACAGAATTGACGAAAATAACTAAAGTTCTTCTTGGGAAATTCTTAATGTAGCTTTCCCGGTTTCGGGATTCCATTCTTCAAATTTAACGGTTAAAATGCTGTTGATTTTATCTTCTTGAAACAGGGAAACGACGACGGCGGCGCTTTCACCGATTTTAAAATATAATTCGTCATTTTCGCTGTTGTTATTGTTCCTGTCGGGAAAAAATTGGACGACATTTAAAACGCCAATTCCACTGCCGTTAACGAAAGAAAATCTGACAAGAATATTCAATTGAGTTGAAGACCTGGCGGCGATAATATCGCCATTATTGAATATTGATTCTTCCGATAAAGGGGTTTTCGGATAAATGAAAAAAATTTCGTTGTGAAGATATATCCAACCTTTGTCTTTGTATTCCGGATATACTTGCGTGAAACTTAATTGCGCCGTTACGGCTATAACTGCAAATATTTTCAACATTTTTATTTTCCTTTCCTATTTGTTATCTAAAAAACTTTCAAAAGTAAAAGATATATTTAATATGAACTGACGCGGATTGATTTGAAAAAGCAAATCTGTGCCGATAATAATTAAATCTTTGGAATTATTAGCAGGCACCAATATCCATTGAAGCCGTGGGCCGAATCTAAAAAATTCATTTTCTACTCTACGCATCAGATCGTATCCGAAACCATAACGAAGCGGTCTATTAAATAATTGCCCTTTCCATAAATAATTTAGCGTGTGCGCGAATGCTTTTTGAGTGATAGGAAAAAATAATTGCCCCGATCCTTCTAAATAAGAATTGAAAATGTGTTGCTCTACGAGATAAGACCAATTCAAACCAGGCCATTGAGTTTCTAATCTAGCGATATAAACACTCACGCCGATTTCCATCCACATTCTCGGAAATATTTTTTTATCTTCACTATTATTCGGCGGACGAACCATCAGAAAATCTAGATTGGCAAACATCTCGCTGCTTCCTCTTGAAACTTGTTTTATTCTAGGGAAAATTAACGAAGCGCTAATCCCTAAATCCGGAAAATATTTATTATCTTTTAAAACTTTCTGAGTATGAGCCTTTGTATCAAGTCCAATGTCTAAATAATCCTTTATTTGAGCATTGCTCGCTGTGAAAAAAATGAATAATATCACAACTATAATCAATCGTTTCATTCTTGACTCCTTTTTTATCCCGTTTAGAAATTAAAGATGCTGTTCGCATCTGATTTCTAACGGGATGAAGTTTTTAATTAACTTTTGATACTGCGAGAAGTATAGGATATGTATGGATTTTTGGCAACTTGTTGTCTTTGTAGTAGCCCCAAGGGGAGTTGAACCCCTGTTCCGGCGTTGAGAACGCCGTGTCCTAGCCGCTAGACGATAGGGCCAATATTCTCATAAGATTAATAACATAAAAACTATTCGTAAAGTCCAGTCTTAGCGAGCCATTCGGTGTTTTGGCGAACGAGCAATTCTTCAGCTTTTTCCGGTTCGGCCATCACTTCTTTGACGATTTTTTCCAGACGCACACCTTGCGAAGCTTTCACTAGAATTAAATCTCCTTTCTTAATTATTTTTTGCAGTTCTAATCCAGCTTCATCCAGTCTATTAAAACTCAAAACATTTTTTTTGTTCATTCCTTTTTTTAGCGCCATTTCGGCGATAAATTTCCCGCGAATGCCGACGGTGATTAAAATGTCGGCGATTTTTGCTACTTTTTCGCCAATCGTAGAGTGCGCTTCCATTGTATATTGCCCTAATTCCAACATATCGCCCAAAACGGCGATTTTTCTCGACGCTTTCAGTCTTTTGAGAGTCTCTAAAGCTTCATTCATTGAATTAGGAGAAGCATTATACGAATCATCAATAATGAAACTTTGTTTTACGCCTTTAATTAATTTTAATCTTCCTGCCGGCGGTTCATAAGAAGCTAAATTTTCGGCGATACGGACAAGATTCAGACCGAAAATAGAACCGACGCAAGCGGCGGCGGCAGAACTGTAACATTGAGTTTTCCCCAAAGCATTTTTAATAACAACCGGCACAAAACGGCCGCCATTGGACAATTTAAATCTAATACCAGCTTCATTGCCACTAATATATTCTTCAAAACCAGAAACGCGCATTTGGGCGTTTTTAGAAAAACCGAATGAGATTATTTGCGCGCGAGTTTGCTCTTTCATTTTTAAAACTTTTTCGTCGTCGGCGTTTAAAATCGCGAAACCGGTGCTCGGCAATTGCGAAATTATTTTTGATTTTTCTTTGGCGATACTTTCGCTACCAGCGAAAAATTCAATGTGAACGGGAATCTCACCGATAGCAGTAACCACCGCGATTTGTGGCCGCGCGATGTCCAATAAATATTTCATATCATTAGGACGATCCACGCCGTATTCCAAAAGCAAAATTTCCGGATAGGAACGATTTTTGAAAACTAATTGAAAAAAACCAGCAAGAATAATTTTCAACCAAAAAAAAGCGCCGCCGGTTTTTTGGGAATCGCTTAAAATCACAAGCGGCAAACCCAACTCATTGTTAAAATTTTTGGATGCGGAACGAATGCTACGGACGGAACTCAAAACAACTCTAATAGCTTCTTTGGTGGAAGTTTTACCGACATTGCCGGTTACGCCGATTAACCCTGGTTTATACCAGCTTATAGTTTCTTTGGCTAATAATTTCAATAAAAATTTTAAGGAATAGAGAAAAATATTTTTCATAACTTATCGGGCGGGATATTGTAATAATTTAAAATGAATTGAGCGAGTTCTTTGAAAGCGGGAACAACCGTTGTTCCAGCCAAAAGCGCGTTCGGTCTATCTATTTTAATAAGAACAACGAATTTGGCGTTTTCGGCGGGAGCGAAACCGATATAAGTATGCACAAAAGCGTCTTCGTAGCCGCCATTTTTGAAATCGGGAATTTGCGCCGTGCCAGTTTTACCGGCGACGCGATATTGCGGAATAGCGGCAATTTTAGCTTTTTCCACCGCCGATTCCATCATTTGAATCACATCTTTGCTTGTAGATTCACTAATCACTCTTCTTATGATATACGGCTTTTCATCGGCGCTGACATATGGTCGCATTAAGAGACCACCATTCGCAAGCGCGGAAAAAGCGTTAATCATTTGGATCGGAGTAACTGCTGTGCCTTGACCGAAAGCGGCAGTAGCAAAATCAATGTCTTTTATGTTTTTTTTCTTTTCCAAATTTTTTAAACTGCCGGCAACTTCGTCAGGCAAACCAACGCCAGTCGTTTCACCAAAACCGAATTTTTTTAGATATTCATAAAATTTTTGATGGCCGATTTTTTGTTCGGCGAAAACAGCGCCGGTATTAATAGATTGTTCTATTACATTGGTCATACTGACTCTGCCGTGCGCTTTTTCGTCCCAGTTTTTGATTGTTTTACCATTCAAAACAACACTGCCGGTATCCACAAAAGAAGTGGACGAAGCGATGACTTTTAGATCAATGCCAGTCGCCATAGTAATCGGTTTGAAAACAGAACCGGGCTCATAAACGAACTGAACGGCGGGATTTAAAAAATTTTTAATGGGCCAATCTCCGTATTCGTTGGGATTGAAATCCGGATAATTCGCGAGAGCGAGAATTTTTCCCGATTGCGGGTCCTCCACGATTACCGTGCCGCCAGTAGCTTCAAATTTCTTTATTAATTTCACTAAAATTTCTTCGGAGGCAACTTGAATGTTTCGGTCAATCGTAAATTTCAAATTATAACCGTCGGCTAAATTTTTATTATAAAATTTTTCCAAGCCATACAATCCTATTGGTTCATTATTTTCTTCGTTCACACCCACAAAACCTAAAAGATGCGAAGATAAATTCGCGAAAGGATAAAAACGATATTGTTTTTTGTCGGAATAAATTCCTTTGATGTTTAATTCGGCGATGGAAGCGATTTGTTCCGGCGAAGCTTTTTCAACTAATAATTTAAAAAGACTCTTTTTGTTATTAAAATCTTCGGTTAAGTTTTCAACCGATTTATCCACAAGAGAAGCTAAAAAGACGGCGGCATTTTCCGCATCGGCAATTTCTTTGGGGACAGCATAAATAATGGGATAATCGCGATTTAAGGAAACTGGAATATCGGTCGCGTTGCGGTCGGTGAAAAATATCTGACCGCGTCTTAATTCTAAGTGTTCTATCGCGTTAAGCCGCGCTTCCGCTTTTTTAAAATAATAATCGCCCTTCTCAACTTGCAGTTGATAGAGCTTTAATCCCAAAGAAACATATAATAAACCGAAAAAAGATGTTAATACGAAGAATCTGAAACCCATTTCGCGTTAGTTAAGTATTCCGGATCTCGTTCCAAAGTTAAGTTGTATTGTCGCGCTAAAACTTCTAAACGAGTTGGATGAATTATTTGATAAAGACTATTTTTCGCGTCAATGTTTACAACTTCTATTTCATTGATTTTAGTTTTCAACGCTTTCAATTGATAACGAGTGTCCACTAAAATATTGTAATAATAAATATAAAAGACGCCTCCCGCTAATATTAAACCGAAAAGCAAAATGAGAAAATGTTTATAACTTTGAATTTTGGCAGGTTTGATTATGGTCATAAGTTAGGTTATAGGTTTTAGGTGATAGGTTATAGGTTTTAGGTTATAGGTTAAAATTGTATTGCTCTTAGTTTTGCCGAACGACTTCTGGGATTGGATTTTATTTCAACGAATGACGGAGTAATCGGTTTTTTGTTTAATAAAATTGATTTACTTGTTTTTGCTAAATTTTTAAAATAATTTTTGACTAATCTATCTTCCAATGAATGAAAAGAGATTATCGCGACACGACTATTTTTAGCCATTATTTCCGGAATTGATTTTAGAATTGATTCTAGATTTTCTAATTCCCGATTAGCGAAAATTCTCAACGCTTGAAAAGTTCTGGTGGCGGGATGAATTCTGCCTCTTTCGTAATTTTTTGGCACGGCAGAGGCGATAATTTCCGCTAATTGGCCGCTGGTTTTAATCGGCAGACGAGATTTAATGGCTTTCGCAATCCGACCGGCGAGTTTTTCTTCACCATAATCTCTAATGATGTTTTCCAAATCTTGAACCGATAACTTATTTAATAATTCATAAACTGGTTTCTCTCTATCGGAATAAGTCATCAGGAGCGGTTCGTGATTACGGAAACTGAATCCCCGACCGGATGCTATTTGGTCGGAAGAAAATCCTAAATCCAGAAGCAGGCCATCGGCTTTGGGTAATCCATACTTTTTAAGAATTTTTGGAATATCAATATAATTAGCATTTATTACGAAAGATTTTAGGTTGTAGGTTTTAAGTTTTAGATTAAAATTTTCTATCGCCTTTTTATCCCAATCTATGCCAAGAAAAATTCCATTAGGAGAAATTTTTTTGACGATTTCTGCCGCGTGGCCGCCGTTGCCTAAAGTGCCATCTATAAAAAATTCACCGGGTTGAGGGTCTAAAATTTCTAAAACTTCTTTGAGGAGAACGGGAAGGTGCGGCATAAAATTATTCTAATTTCTAATTATTCTAAATATTAGAAATTGGGATTTGGGATTTATTTAGGTCAATGAGAATAATTAGATTAATTAAAATAATTTTTAAATTCCCAACTCTCCCAATTTCTCCGCTATTTCGTTTGACGAGGCTTCCGTTTTAGCTTTATAAGATTTCCAAGACTCGCTATCCCAAATTTCAATGCGATTATAGAGACCGGCAACAACAACTTCTTTTTTTAGTCCGGCGTATTCTCGTAAATAATCTGGCACTAAAATTCTGCCCTGCGCGTCAAAATGGACATCCGCCGCGCCTGCAAGCATCAATCTTACAAACGCGCGAGAGTTGGATTGCGTGAGTGGCAAAGCAATTAATTTTTGAACTAATTCTTCCCAAGCTTTGGTATCAAAAACAAAGAGCGAACGATCGAGCCCTCTGGTGATAATGGCGCCGACATTCAAATGGGCCCGAAATTTTGCCGGCATCGCCATTCGACCTTTGATATCTAATGCGTGATGGTATTCACCGAGTAACATAGGTGTTAGGTGTTAGGTGTTAGGTGTTAGGTGTTAGGTGAATGCTTCGCTGAAGCTATAACCTATAACCTAATTAGTTTTCCCCAGATTGGAGTGGTTATCCCCACCTTTATCCACAATTCCCCACTTGTGTTTAATAATACTATATTGAGCATTGCGGTCAAACAAAAAATCCTCAAAATTGAGGAGCGAAAAAGGCTTGTAAATACTAGGTTTTTAGCGATTATCGCGCCAGTGGGGAAAAGTTATGCACAGGATCAGATGTCGGATATCAGATTTCGGATATCGGACAGAAAATATATATTTTGTTTAACGAGGATGAAAAAATTTATTTTTTAAAATTAATCGCGAAAATATCCATAAATTCTTGTCCTATTTTACGCATTTCATCCAATTGGTCTAAATCCCACACCACATCATCGTTCCCATAAATCTCATAAAAATTTTGATAGAGTTCGAACATTTTCTTAAAATCTTTTTTTGATATTTGTATTGTTGTTTTCATAAATAATGAATTTTAAATATTAATCTTAATTACAAACTACATAATGTAAATATTCGGTCGTTTTATTCGCTGTGTAGTTTCTATTTTCCGACTTATCCGCTTTAAAACGATTATATTCTTTCGTAAAATGCCCGTATTTGCCTCGCAGGCTCATTATTTCTTTAATATCGTCCAAAGTCATTAAGCCCTCATTGTTGTAGCTTAAAAAAATATGTTTTACTTTTGCTTTCAAAATTAAATCCTTAAACGCTTTTTTTACTTGTGTTCTTGAACAATAAAGCGATTTTTGATCTTGATATTCCCGTAAACCGGTTTTTCCGTGAATTTTTGGATTATCATATTTAGCGATAGTTTCAAGCATGTGATAATTTGTTGCATATTGCCGTTGATTATACGGCGGATCAAGATATAAAATATCGCCTTCAACTTTGTTCGCGAGTCCGTTGATATCCTCGTTGAAAACTTGATGTTCTCGGTCATTTATTATCAACTCTGCCGGTTTTAGCACAAAAGGAACTTGGGCTGTCTTTTTTAGTTGTTTCAAAAACGCACCATAAACAGAAGCGGTGTTCGCATATTTATCAATTGACTCAACTAAACTGGTTATCAAAAAATAATACTCATCATCGGAAACCAATTTTTCTTTTTTCCAATTTTCAATCTTTTGACGAATTGAATCGCATCTCATTCCGTTTTCATCCGAAAAATATTGTCGTTTCTCATTCTTATTTTTAGTTCCACCGAGACAATAATTTTTATAAATAAATCCTTTTACACCT
>Ga0209541_10005263_pt1 | contig 22644 bp, 22 predicted proteins | sample RifCSPlowO2_01_FD_184027 | JGI IMG/M metagenome (GOLD analysis project Ga0209541, IMG submission 184027) | Groundwater microbial communities from Rifle, Colorado - Rifle CSP2_plank lowO2_0.1 (SPAdes) (version 2) | ecosystem: Environmental > Aquatic > Deep subsurface > Groundwater | place...
TATCTAAAACCTCCTCGATACTATTGGCTAAAGGTTCGAATAATCCGCTCCAATCGGTTTTAGGCTTTCCAATTCCTAAAACCTTTCCTATATTCTTTACTAATCCGCTAAGAAACCCCGGTTTCTTATAATAATCCTCGGTTTCGCCAATGGTAGTGAAATAATTCTGGCAATTTTGATCAAGGAAAAGATGGCCTGCCCAGGGTAGCCCCACGCATGGATTTTTAGAAGTAGTTAAAGTTACCCGGGTCCAGTGCTTAAAATTTTCAAAATTAAGGCCAGGGATATTGTACGCGGTGGTCATATCTTGCGCGGCACTGCTAGGCGGCATAAGTTGATAATTTTTTACCACCCACTCTTCTTGTTGCGGAACGGCTTGAGCGCCGTCAGCCCAATCGTCGTCGTCGTTATAGTCAATAAGAATGTTAAGATAAACCGTTTGCCCAGATGTCCAGCCCGCTGGTGTTGTAACTTTTACTTTGTTTATTCCTGAAGCGCCATCGTCATAATCATCCACTGGCTTAGCGTCTGATTCATAACTAATTTTTTCGCCCAACCAAGGAGATGGCGCGGCGTAAGCAGCTTCCGGCACGGGTTTAGGATGCCGCATGCCATTTTGCGCTAGCTTTGTAGGATAGGACGCCGGCGCGTCGCCAAAGTCAAACAAAACCAAACTGGGCGGGGGAGATTGAACTTGCGCAGTACTGCTGCCAGACAACAAAACCGCCGCAAAAACAGCTGCCAAGATTGCGCCCAGTAAAAATAGCTTGTTTAACATCTTAAATTTATTATAACACATTTATTTTACCTTGCGGCTTTCTAGTTTGGCAACTCGATTCTCTAATTCCCGATACTTGACTCTCAAGTCCACTACTTCCGCTTCTTGTTTTTTCACGATATTTACAAACTCTTTGATCCCAGCGCTTAGCTCCAACAAGTTAGTTTCCATCGCTCCTAGCCGCGTCTCCACGGCTTGGGCGAAGTTTTTAAGCTCGTCTTTTGTGACAGTGTGAGCAAACCCCTCGGCCACCATGCGGGCCAGGTCATCTATGGCTGTCGCTGTTTTTTGTTTCCCCGGCATACTAACGTCTTTATTTTACCTTACAGCTTTCTAGTTTAGCAACTCGCAGTTATCCACAACTCAGCAAGATTTGGTCTCGAAAGGCATTATCGCCAATCTATCGACATCGCAAGTCGATAGATTGGCGATAATTGACGGGGCGGGGAAATCTTACGAGGCTAGATTCCCTCTCCGTAAAAAATGCTTGACAGGCGATTGGCGATATGATATATTCAAACCAGTTCGTAACAGTTCTTTCAAAACCCATTCGAAGGAAGCGCGATGCTGATAATCACCTGTATCACTCTCGTAGTCATTGCAACCGTCTTGGTTTTACGAGCCGCGGTAAGTATTCCCACGGTGCATTACGGTTTGGTAACGCGCTGGGGAAAGCGAACCGGCCGCGTGCTTGATGAGGGCCTGCATTTTGTTATTCCTTTTATCGATTTAGTCGAATTATTTAAGTATCATGTAGCAACTAAGCCTATCAGCGAAAGCTTCCTTAGCAAAGATAGACTGCAAGTCATGATCAAGGGGTCTGTTCAGTGGCGTCCGGACAAAAGTCTTTTGAACAGGGCCTTTGTGGAAATGTCGGAAGACGCTATCAGTGAGGGTCTGGAAAGCGCCATTAAAAGCGAACTGGGAATTATTGCCGGAACAAAAAACGCGTCAGCGTTCATTGGCAATCGCGAGGCAATCGGCTTTCTAATCAATTGCGTGCTCCGACTAAGCGTCCCGCCGCATGTTAAAGAGGGGCTAAAACCCTCGGAACGGCTTCGTTATTATATAGAAAACGCGCTGAATATCCGTAAAGATCTGACAGACGAAGGCAAGAATACCGAAGATCGTTCTCCAATTGAAGCGCGTTACGGCATTGATATTGTGGAGTTTGCTCTTGCAGATGTTGATTTTAGTCCGAAAACCATAGAAGCATTGGAAAAACGGAAACAGGTAGAGGGAGAGCTTAGGGCGCAAGACGCGCAATTCAAAAAAATCGCCGTTATAACAGAGGAGCTCAAGGCCAAAGGATTGACTCCGCAGGAAGCGGTCAATGCCGCGCAGGCAATTATCGGCAATGCGGAAAAAAAGGTATTTAGCGTCGAAGGATTGGATAAGCTTCTGAGCGGCTTGAAATAGGAGGCCACATGCACAAGAACGGAACCGCGAAGCCGGCGCTTTCCACCAAAGCCGCGTTAAAAATCATTGGCATAGCTCTACTGTTCCTTCTTTTTATCCCTTTGGCGGGAAAATGGATTTCGAGTTTGTCAGATTCGCCGCAATCCGCCGAACAGCCAAATTTACCCCATTCGCTTCCGCCCATTGGCCAACCGAATTGGTCAATTCCTTGCGTGAATATTGCCGCCGGCCAAAGCCCGACAACTATCCGGATCGGGCCGGATCAATGGTCAAGACCGATTAAGTTGCCGCCGGGCAAACAAGTAAGAATAGACTACGCCAACGGACTAAGCGGGGAAGTTGAATTTTGCTTTTGGACAGGAGAACGGATCACGGTGGAAAATTCCGTCCAGAAATGGCTAGACGCGGCAGTACCTCATAGTATTTTTGCCCTAAGGGGCACTGCCGGCGACGCGATAATTACCGTCCCGTAACAGCAAACGGCTCCGATGAATCGGAGCCGTTTTTAATTTAGGCCTTTACAAAATACTTTTAGTGAATCAACATGGCGATTTCGGTCCCGCCATGGCGGGACCGAAATCAAAATTTATCCAAGCAGTTGTTCAACGACAAATCTCACGCCTTGAGCCACTAACGCTACGGCGATTGCCACCGCGGCGTAAATTATTTGATTGCTGGCTGTTTTGACTTTTTCAGCATCGCCAGCGGCCGTCAGATAAAGATAGGCCGCGTAAAAAATGAAGAAGGTCGCGAGAATCAACAACAAAGTAAATACCCAATTGATTAAGGTATTTAACACATTAATAATGTCTTGCGCGCTGGTAACCGGAGGCGAAGGCGGAGTTACCACGCCAGTCACCTGCGCCAAACCCAATAAAGGCAAAAGGGCCGCGACCGCGACAGTTCCGATAGCGACTTTTGTTTTCCAATTTTTCATATGCTTGCGCTAAACAATTAGTATCTCATATTTTAATCGACCTTTCCTTTTTTATTATAGCAAATTAATTCATTTTTATTCCAACTTTGCGATTCCCGAAATCCGCTATCGGTTTCGGGAATCGTGAATTGGGGCTCTCAATATTTGGAATTTCGGGAATCTCAAGGATTCCCGAAATCCACTGCGCCGCTAATATGGCGAGGGAATATAGAGACCCGATGGGATTGGGCCTTGCGGCGTCGGACCAACGCCCAACAATTCTTCAACTAAAAAGACGGCGCCGTTTGCCACTAAAGCCAGCGCGATAGCGATAATAGCATAGAGCAATTGATTTTTGGCTTTCTTTAATTGATCCGGATTGCCGGCCGCGGTTAAAAAAAGATAGGCGGCGTAAATCACAAATAAAACCGCCAGTATCAAAAAGAGCGTGTAAGCCCAGCTTACCAAACGGTTAAGAACCGTAACCACATCCTCAACTGTATCTACTTGGGCTAGCAAATTTAGATTTTCCATTTTAAATTTCAATATTTGGGATTTCGGGAATCCCGAGGATTCCCGAAATCCAATTATTCTTATGGCGCTCCTAATAATTGTTTAATAATAGCGGTTATGCCCTTGGCGACAAGTACGATCGCGTAGCCAATGACCGCGTAAAGTATGGTGTTTTTACCCTTTTTAAACCCCTCCGGATCGCCGCCGGCGGTTAAAATCTGAAAGGCGCCGTAAATAATCATTAAAGCAACAATTGGGATCGCGATTGTCATTAAGGCGCCGGTGATTCTATCAATCAATTCGGCCAATGTAGTTATGCCCAGGGGATTAGGCAAACCATTATCGGAAGGAGTTACAAAGCCCGTACTGCCGCCTTGAGCCAAAGCGCCTAGCGGAATAATGAATAAAGAATAAAGAATTATGAATATCTTAATCATGTAAGTACTAATTGCTAGTTTATACTAATTGCTAATTTATACTAATTAGGCTAATGGCTTATCTCAATTTACACTAATAAGCACTAATTGCCAGTTTATACTATTTTAAAAGAGTCCTTTCAAAATTTTTTCAGCGGTAGTCACGATTAACCAAGTGCCCATCGCGATGGCAATCCCGATAACTGCCGCCGTGATGATTTCTCTTCCCTTCTTGGCTTTGCCCGGATCGCCGCCCGCAAACATTATAACAAAACCGCCGTAAATTATAAAAACCGCCGCCAAAGGAATCACAAAAGTCAAAAACCAATCAATGACATTCCTCACTAAAGTTACTAAATCCGCGAAAGTGCATTTATCAACCAATTCTCCGCCTACCAGTTGGGGCTTGCAGGGAATTAAACTGCCTTGAGCAAAGGCAAGATTGGCAAACGAGAAAGATAGAAGCAGAAGAAGAGATATAAATAATAAAAGATTTTTCATGATTCAATATTTGGGACTTCGGAAGTCCGACGAACTTCCGAAGTCCGGGATTCTTGGAATCCATTGATTTCGTCATCTATCGTCTTTTTTGCGCCATTACTTGGCTGATTTCATTTTCAGCTTGCTGTATGGCCTGTCTGGCGGTTAAACGGCCGCTTATTACTGATTCTATCATTTTTGAAAAAGAATTCTCAATCGCGACATTATCAATCTGCGGCCAAGAACGGGCCGTTAAAGATTGGCGGGCAAACACGCCAAGAACCGGATCGTTAAGACGTTCGTTGATTAACGAACGCAAAGCCGGCGGGTGACCGGTCGAATTCAGATATTTTCTTGAGGTTTCAGGGTCGGCGGTTACGGATAATATAAAATCCCAGGCGGCCGCCGGATTACGGCTTTTATTGGAAACCGCCAAGCCCCAATAATTGGCGTAGTTAACGCTTTTTTCCGCTCCGCTGGGCTGGGGCATCAAAGCCGCCGCGAAATTCAAAAAGGGATTCTTGTCTTTCAGGACCGGAATCTGATAGGCATAATTAAAAATCATCGCGGTTGTTTCTTCGGCAAAATTATCTAAAGAGTAATGAAGCGCTTCGTTCCAGGTAAAATAAGGGCTTTTAGCGTCGGCGAATTGCGTGTAAAATTTCAATTGATTTTCCCCTTCGCGCGCAAAAGCGGCCCGCGTGAAACTTTGATCTACCATCGGCGTGCCGGCTTGGAGCATTAAAAGATTCAAAAGGTCGCTGGCGCGATTGACGCTTTTATTGGAACCGCCTATGGCGGCGGCGGCTTTATTTATTTTGCCGCTTTTATCCAGCTCTCTTAAATCCGATACGATATCTTGAAACTCGGTCCAAGTTTTAGGCGGCAAAGCAATGCCTTTATCGTCAAAAATGTCCTTATTATAAAAGAGGGCCAGGGTGTCTATATATAAAGGAAGGGCGTAGATAATGCCGTCGGGCGCGAAATTCTGTTCCACAACCGTCGGGAAAAGCTCCCGAAATCTCACCAGCGGCAATTGGCTTTCGTTTAAGGGTAAAATTTTATCGTAATGCTTAGGCAGCCAGCTGCCATGAAACATAAAAATATCCGGCGGCTGAGGCGAAGCTAGGGCGTTAAGCAGTTCGTTCTCGTAGTTATCGGCGTTTAATTGCCGGTATTTAATTTCTGTCTTGGGACGCGATTGTCTGTAGCTGTTGGCTAAATCCTGAAAAATACTGGGTTTATCAAAAATTCCCAGAACATTCAAAGTGACTGCCGCGGTTTGCTGTCTTGGCCGGAGGCCCGGAAGGATTCCGACAAAAAGAAGAACGATGATCAAAATAAAAAGACCGGCAACGCCCAAGATGATTAATTTGCTGCGGCTTAGAGGCATACCTATATTATAGACAAATTACGCCCATTAGTTTATCGCCGGGGTTGAGGGTCATTATTTTTACGCCCTGAGTCGCGCGGCTAGCCACTCGGACGCTGGCAAGCCCGGTCTTAATAACTTGTCCTTTGGCTGAAAGCGCTATCAATTCTTCCTGTTCATCAATCAAATGCGCGGAAATCAATTGCCCGGTCTTGGAAGTAATTTTAGCGGTCTTAATTCCGGAACCGCCGCGGCCCTGAACTTTATATTGGGAAAGCGGGGTTTGTTTGCCGAAACCGTTGCCCATAACCACCAACAATTTTAAGTTTTTATCGGAAATTTTAGAGCTTTCAATGACATCCATTGAAGCGACTGAATCGTTTTTCTTTAACCGAATGCCGCGCACTCCGGCCGCTGTCCTGCCCATAGCCCGAATTTGCGATTCTTTGAATCTAATGGCCTGACCTTGAGCGGAAGTAAGCATCACCTGATCGCCGGTTCGGGAAATCAAAACTTCTTTCAAAAAGTCGCTCTTTTTCAAAGAAATGGCGATTATCCCGGTCCGCCGAACTTTTTCAAAATCTTTAAGCGAAGTTTTTTTAATCATCCCATTCTGGGTCACCATCATTAGGTAAGACGCGGATTCGCGCTGATTTAACCGCGGATTGTCGCGGATATTACGCGCGTCGCCGTAGGCGACGATGGCGCTGATTTTTTCCTCAAGAGGAATCTCCAAAAAATTATGTATTGGTTTGCCTTTTGATGTTCTGGTGGCCGCGGGAATTTCATAAACCTTGGTCTGAAAAACACGGCCGCGATCAGTAAAGAATAAAATATTGTCGTGGGTGTTGGCCGCGATAAAATGACTCAAGAAATCCTCTTCGCCGACTTCAGAACCGATAAGCCCTTTCCCGCCTCGATGCTGACCGCGAAAAGTGGCCGGCGGAAGCCGTTTAATATAGCCGCCCTGAGAAAGACTGATGACCACCTCCTCTTGAGGAATCAAATCTTCTTCCTTAAACTCTTTCAATCCGGCGGCCACTACTTTGGTGCGCCGCTTGTCTCCAAATTTATTCTTAAGCTCCGTCAGTTCGTCCTTGACGACCTTTGAAATTTTCTGAGGGCTTTTAAGCAAAAGCTGCAATTCGGCGATTATTTTTTTCTTTTCTTTTAATTCGTCTTCAATTTTCTTTTGTTCAAGGGCCGCGAGAGTTTGGAGTTTCATCTCCAAAATTGCCGTCGCCTGCAAATCGCTAAGTTTAAAATTTTTGATTAAATTTTTATGCGCGTCTTCGCGGCTGGCCGATTTTTTAATCGTGGCGATTATCTTATCAATAACCGAAAGAGCTTTGGCTAAGCCGGCCAAAATATGGGCTCGCTCTTCGGCTTTTTTTAAATCAAACTCGGCGCGCCGGCGGACAACATTTTTACGATGATCAATGTGGGCTAACAAAATATCGCGCAAAGAAAACACTTGCGGCTGAAGACCTCTTTTCTGGCCGGACCGATCAGAAGGATCCGCGATATCCGCCAAAGCCACCATATTAAAATGAAAATCTTTTTGCAGATCGGTGGATTCATAAAGCCGATTTAAAATTTTTTGCGGCACGGCGTCGTTTTTAAGCTCAATCGCTATTCTTAAACCCTCTCTGTCCGATTCGTCGCGAATATCCCGCACCCCTTCTAATTTTTTATCTCCGACCAATTCCGCCATTTTCACGATCAACTCGGACTTATTCACTTGATAAGGAATCTCCGTTATCTCAATAAGATTTTTTTCGCCGATCTCGGCGAGCCCACGAACGGTAACCGCGCCTCGGCCGCTGACGTAAGCTTCGGCGATCGCTTTTTTATCATAAATAATCCCGCCGGTGGGAAAATCCGGCCCCTGCACGAAATTAACTAAATCCGCCGAACTAGCTTTGGGATTATCAATCAAATAAACGGTGGCATCAATCACTTCCCCTAAGTTATGCGGGGGGATATTGGTCGCCATTCCCACCGCGATGCCCATACTGCCGTTGATCAAAAGATTCGGAAGTTTGGCGGGCAAAAATTTCGGCTCTTGCCGGCTACCGTCGTAATTGGGCCGCCAATCAACGGTTTCCTTCTCAATGTCCGACAGCATTTCTTCGGAAATTTTTGAAAGGCGGCTTTCGGTATAGCGCATAGCGGCCGCATTATCTCCATCAATACTCCCAAAATTTCCTTGACCCTGAATTAAGGGATAACGCAGGGAAAAATCTTGAGCAAGACGAACCATTGTGTCATAAATCGCGACGTCGCCATGGGGGTGATATTTCCCCATTACTTCGCCCACGATATTCGCGCTCTTTCGCGTCTTGGCGCCGGCTGTCGCGCCGCTTTCCCACATGCCCCAAAGAATTCTGCGGTGAACCGGCTTTAAGCCGTCACGCACGTCCGGCAACGCGCGGCTGACAATGACCGACATCGCGTAGTCCAAATATGACTCCTGAAGTTCCTTGGTAATTTCGCGATTTTCAATTTTTTCGATTTTTGATTGATTCTTATCCATACGCTTACGCTGATGTAATACCAATCAACAAATACATACTAATTATACCAATGAATACGAATATAAAATTTATTAGTTGACATTCGTATCATTAGCATGAATTAGTATATTAGTATTACACTTACGGTAAATTTACGGTTTCAATTTTTTCCAGATCGTCCACCGTAAAATTCCTGTCAACGCTTTGAATCGTCAGAATATTTTTACTGCTCAACTTAACAATTTTATCTTTTATTTCTCCGCCGATTTTTGTAAGGCCGGCGCCCAATATCTGTCCCAAATCCGGCTCGGGATTTTTGACTGATTTTTCATTTTTCGCCAGGGGCGATGAATTGACGTCGGCGATGCTTAAATTAACATACAAAGCCCAAAGAGAAATAACCGCCAGCATCGCGACGGCGCTGAATATAATTAACCATCGTTTCTTGGCAGTTTCATCCAGATTTTGAAGTTTGACAATGAAGTTTTTAATTTTTCCAATCATTGAATATGTCATGTTTCATGTGCCATGTGCCATGTGCCATGTGCCATGCTAAACTTTGAGAACGACCAGCGTTGTTTTTTCACTTAAATCTTTCTTTTTTACTGTCAATTTTTCTTGAGTTTCAATTTTTTGATCTAACGCTTTGGCAAAAACTTTGATATCGGCGGTTGGCCGCTTCAGGCCGGGCACTTTATAAAATGAAGGTATGACTAATTTAGGCTGCAGCTGCTTTATTAGTTTGGCAAGGGCTTCTTGATCAATAAATGGCTTGCCTCCGGCCGGCACAAAAAGCGCATCCACTCCCTCAAGTTTTTCAACAATGTTGGGTTCCAATCCCTCAGAAAGATGCCCCAGTAGGCCAAGTTTTAGATCTTCGGTTTTAACGAGGTACGCGGATTTCACGAATTTTTCGTTTGATTCGCGGGATAATAGAAACCCCGAGATTTCCAATCCTTTTACTTCATATTCGCCCGCCCCAACCACGACCGCGGCTTCTGTTTCCGGAGCGCGGTATTTAGACATCTCTATGGGCAAGCCAACCAATGTTTTTATGATTAAATCCGCCTTAAAACGAGGCGGAGTTAAACCGATAGAAGACTCAAACGGATCGGTTAAAATTGTGACTCCGGAGGCCTGAATCTTAAAGCATCCTTCGCCGTACCAGTTGATAATCATAATTGAAATAGTACCAAATTTTCCGGTATTTTACAAATTTGATTAAGCGCTTTATGGACAAATCATTTCTTAAGATTTAAGCTAATTTTAGTCTCTTGAAAAATGAATAAGGAGAATGCATGGGCGAATCCAGCGGCCTCGAAAAAATTCATGTCATCGGAGGATTTTCACTGCCCGGCAGAATAACTATTTATTCTACTAAATACGCCTCAACTGTTTATGATGAGGGTAAAAATTTTCGCGTCAAAGTTGAGCGCCATCAACCGTTAAGAAAGGCGTTCTGGCGATTCTGTTTAGCGTCCGCCGCCTCGCTGTTAATATTGTTTTTAATAATTTGGTTTTTGGGGCCCCATATTGGCGTCATTCTTCACTGGGTTTTAAAATGGTCAATCGCCGCGGTAGTCGCGATCAGCATCCTTATCCAAGTTATAATTTTCCCTAAGCTGAAAAGCTGGCACGGCGCGGAGCATAAAGCGATAACCGCTTTTCGGACGCTTAGGCGCTTCGATCTCGCGGCCATTAAATCGGCTTCTCCGATTTCCCCGTTTTGCGGCGGAAGATACTATATTATTTTGTTATTTACCGCCACCCTTGCTTATCTTATCTGTTTTTTATTAAAGATAGAGATCGTTATCGTTGTGTTTGCAGCTTTGGATGTTTTGGTAAAAATCCTAGATGGTGTTACTCGCTTTTCTATATCGCGTCCGATTCAATGGTGCAATCATCTGCTCCAAAAATTCGTGACTACCAGCGAGCCATCGGACACCGAATTACAGGCCGCTCACTACTGTCTGCGCGCGTTGATCGAGGTGGAACAAAAAGAAAACAATTCATCGCCCCGCTAAATAAGATAATTCATCTAGCGGGGTTTTTAATTTGACTTTTTGAAATGATTCTATATATAATAAAGCGACACCAATTCGTAAATTAGCGTGTTATCCGTAATTAGTGTCGCTTGATTAACATGATAAATAATAAAAAACTCAATTCTCCTTTGGCGCAATTAATCAAAAACGAACCGGCCTTGATGTCCGTGCTGAAAGACGGCGATTTAATAGAAGCTCGGCTGCTTAAAAAGGCCAGCCGGCAAGTTTATTTTGATTTAGGATCATTCGGGACCGGAATCGTCTACGGCGTGGAATTAACCAACGCCCAAACAATTATTAAAGGTTTAAACGCGGGGGATTCGGTTTCGGCAAAAATCGTTGACCCGGAAAATGAAGATGGCTATGTCGAAATCTCTCTAAGTGAAGCCGGCAAACAAAAAATCTGGCAAGGAATCAAAGAACTGCAAGAAAAAGGCGAAGTAATCAGTGTTAAAATAAGCGGCGCCAATTCCGGCGGACTGGTAGCTCCCATTAATGACATAAAGGCCTTTTTGCCGGTATCTCAATTAACCACGGAACATTATCCGCGGGTTGACAACGGCGATCGCGGAAAAATTCTCGAAGAACTGAAAAAAATGGTCGGCCAAGAACTGAAAGTTAAAATTATTGATTTCAATCCCCGAACCGATAAATTAATCATTTCCGAAAGAGAGACTGCCAGCCAAAACATCAAAGCGTTGCTTGATAATTACAAAGCGGGCGATGTGGTGGATGGCATCATTTCCGGAGTGGCCAATTTCGGCGCGTTTATGCGTTTCACCGATAATCCCCAAATCGAAGGGCTGATTCATATTTCGGAATTAGATCATCGTTTAATCGAAAACCCGAAGGAGATAGTGAAAGTTGATGACGCGGTGAAGGCGAAAATTCTGGAAATCAAAGACGGCCGAGTTACGCTTTCGCTCAAAGCTCTAAAAGCCGACCCGTGGGAAAAAGTCGGAGAAAAATACAAAGCCGAGCAAGAAATTGAGGGCCGAATCGCTCGCTTTAATCCTTTCGGCGCCTTTGTCAGTCTTGATGAAGATATTCAAGGATTGATCCATGTCTCCGAATTTGGCGGCGTTGAAGAAATGAAAAAACAAATAGAGGAAGGCAAATCTTACCTGTTCAAAATTGATTCGGTCAAGCCGGCCGAGAAAAGAATTATTCTTAAACTCAAAAAATAGGACCAATTGGACTTATAAGCTCGATAAGACTTATAATCGAATTATGCTTACTCCTCGCAAGAAAAAAATCATCGTCAAAGAACACGGCGCTCACGAAACTGACACCGGCTCAAGCGCGGTCCAAGTCGCTCTTCTAACCCGCCGCATCGACGAATTAACCGGCCATCTCAAAAAACATTCCAAAGACCACCATTCGCGCCGCGGCCTTTTAAAAATCGTCGGCAAACGAAGAAGACTTTTAAATTACCTGTCAAAATCCGATAGCCGAACTTACAACTCCTTAATCAAAAAACTGGATCTGAAAAAGTAGGGCGACACACGAATGAATGGTGCGAATGTTTGCGAATGATATGCGAATATTAGCACTACTTATTCGCGTGCGTTTCCATAATTAGCATATATTCGCACTAGGTATTCGTGTGTAAACCATGTCTAAAAATTTCTCTAAGCTTTTTTCGGCGGAACTTGACGGCATTGACGCGAAACTAGTTGAAGTCGAAACAGACGTTCACGCGGGTCTTCATAGTTTTAATATCGTCGGCTTAGCCGACAAGGCGCTCTCGGAAGCGAAAGAACGGGTTGGCTCGGCTTTGAAAAACATCGGCGTAAAACCGCCCAGTAAAGAAAATCGCAAAATCGTAATCAATCTGGCGCCGGCTGATTTGAAAAAAACCGGCTCTCATTATGATTTGGCGCTGGCGCTGGGCTATCTTCTGGCTACTAATCAAACAAAAAATTTTGACACCAAAGATAAAATTTTTATAGGAGAACTTTCACTGGAAGGAATTGCGCGGCCGGTAAACGGCGTCTTGAATATCGCGCAGCTTTGCAAAAAACTTGGCTTTCACTATTTATTTTTGCCCAAGCAAAACGCGGCCGAGGCGGCTATTGTCGATAAAATCAAAGTTATTCCGGTTGAAAATCTGTCCCAGCTTATTGACCATCTGGAAGGACGGAAAGAGATCGCTACCCAGCCAAAAACAAAAATTGAAGAATGGCAGAACGATAATTTCATTGACATTTCCGAAGTAAAAGGACAGGGAAACGCCAAAAGAGCTCTAATGGTGGCGGCGGCCGGCGGACATAACATTTTAATGGTCGGCTCGCCCGGCGCCGGAAAAACTATGCTGGCTCAATCGTTAAATTCCATTTTGCCGCCGATGTCGCTCGAAGAAATCATTGAAGTAACTCAAATATACAGCGCGGCTTCTTTGCTTAAAGAAAAATCATTCATAAATTTCAGGCCATTTCGTTCGCCTCATCATACGGCTTCACCGGTGGCGATTATCGGCGGCGGACAAAATCCCCGGCCCGGCGAAATCAGTTTGGCCCACCGAGGTATTTTATTTCTTGACGAATTGCCGGAATTTCGCCGCGACCTTTTGGAAGCGCTGCGCCAACCGTTGGAAAGCGGCAAAGTTTTTATTTCTCGCGTTAAAAATAATCTGACGCTGCCGGCAAAATTTACTTTGGCGGCCGCCATGAATCCTTGTCCTTGCGGTTATTACCGGGACGAAGAAAAAGAATGCCGCTGCAGCGCCTTTGAAGTTTTTCGGTATCAAAAGAAAGTTTCGGGTCCGCTTTTGGACCGCATTGACATTCAAATTGACATTCCTCGGGTAAAAATTGAACAGCTTAAAAAATCGGCGGCGGCAACTGAAACCAAAAATTTCAAGGAAAAAGTTATAAAAGCGAGGGAAATTCAAAAAGAGCGGCTTGACCCGTTAAAGGCAGAGGCGCGCTGCGAGCCCTCGCGGCCTCTAACGGGGCTTGCCTCCCGCAAAATTCTCACTAACTCGGAAATGAGTTCCAAACAGTGCGACGAACTCATTCATCTGGACGCGAAATCTGAAGAATTTTTAAAAAATGTTTTTGATCGCTCATTAATTTCGGCTCGCGGTTATTACCGCATTTTAAAAACCGCCCGCACCATCGCGGATTTGGAAGAATCGGAAAATGTCGCCGAGAGCCATCTGGCTGAAGCTTTCGGCTATCGCCTGCGAGAAGAAAAATAGTCTATTTTTAAAAACTCTGCGGATTTCTTGACTTCTGAATTTTTTGGAGTAAAATGCTATGATTAAAACAAAAATGAGCGGGACTCTTTACAAAAATATCTTTTGGGCAGTAACAACCTTAATTATATTGGCTTTGGTTTTTTCCGTATTTTTTGATACGGGCCCCCGACCGACCAACCTGACGCTTGATCAATTAACTCTCAAAATCAATCAAGGGGAAGTAAGCAAAATTGTTGTCAGCGGCAATGACTTGAAAATTGAATTAAAAGACGGCTCAAAAGCATTGGCAAGAAAAGAAACTGAATCGGCGCTTAGCGAAACTTTAAAAAATTACGGACTGCAATCGGCGGCGCTTCAAAAAGTTTCCCTGGAAGTAAAAGAACCGTCGGGCCTTCGTTTCTGGCTGGGCATTTTACTGCCAACCTTTATACCCATAATTGCGATGGTCGCGATTTTCTGGTTTATTTTCCGACAAGCGAAAGGCGGCGCCGCTCAAGCTTTCAGTTTCGGCAAAGCGAATGTTCGGTTATTTACTTCATTCAAAGATAAGATAACTTTCAAAGACGTAGCCGGCTTGAAAGAAGCCAAAGAAGAATTGGTTGAAATAGTTGATTTTCTGCGAAATCCTAAAAAATTTTTGGACATCGGCGCGAGAATCCCGCGCGGCGTGCTTTTAATGGGGCCGCCGGGAAGCGGAAAAACTCTATTGGCGCGGGCAGTCGCCGGAGAAGCCAGTGTTCCATTTTTCCATATCGCGGCCTCGGAATTCGTAGAAATGTTCGTGGGCGTTGGCGCTTCGCGCGTTAGAGATTTATTTCAGACTGCCAAAAAGACAGCGCCTTCGATTTTATTCATTGATGAAATAGACGCGGTTGGCCGAGAACGAGGAGCCGGCCTGGGCGGCGGACATGATGAACGAGAGCAAACCTTAAATCAAATTTTGGTGGAAATGGACGGCTTTGAACGAAATACCAGAACTATAGTGATGGCGGCTACCAATCGCCCGGATGTTCTTGATTCGGCGCTTTTACGGCCGGGCCGCTTTGATCGGCGAGTAATTTTGGATATGCCCGATATCAACGATCGAGAAGCGATTCTAATTATCCATGCCAAAGGAAAACCGCTGGATAAAAACGTTGATCTCAAAAAAGTTGCCGTTCGAACTCCCGGCTTTTCGGGAGCGGATTTGGCTAATTTAATCAATGAGGCGGCGATTCTGGCGGCGCGCCAAAGCAAACGCGTTGTTTCTCAACAGAATATCTTTGATTCCATTGAAAAAGTAATGCTGGGACCGGAACGCCGGAGCCGCGTAATTTCTGAACGAGAAAAAAAGATCACCGCTTATCATGAAGCCGGACACGCGCTGGTAGCCGCGAGCATTGAAGACGCCGACCCAGTTCATAAAATCTCCATCGTCAGCCGCGGACGCGCCGGCGGCTATACCTTAAAATTGCCCCTGGAAGAAATGCGACTTAAAACTAGATCGCAATTTTTAAGCGATCTGGCAATGATGATGGGCGGTTATGTCGCCGAACAAATAGTTTTTGGACAAATGAGCACCGGCGCCTCAAATGATATTAAAGAAGCATCGGAGCTTTCACGCAGATTAGTCACTCAATATGGAATGAGTGAAAAATTAGGACCGATGACTTTTGGAAAATCCGAAGAAATGATATTTTTGGGCCGCGAAATTGCCACCGAAAAAAATTATTCCGAGACTATGTCTACTAAAATCGACGAAGAGACAAGCGGCTTTATCAAGCGCGCCCATCAAACTGCCAAAAAAATTATTGGCGCTCGGCGCAAAGTTCTTGATGTTATCGCTCAAACATTGATCGAAAAAGAAACTTTGGAACAAGAGGATTTCTATAACTTAATAAAGGATTTTCAATTTAAGCCGATCGCGGTTTAGCTAGATATGGGCCAGGGTGGATTCGAACCACCGAACCTTTCGCTTATAAGGCGAATGCTCTAACCGCTGAGCTACTGGCCCTTGCTATTAAAATTATCTCTATCTTTTATTCTAGCCATTTGTACTTCTAATAGAACCTTACTAAATTATATATTAAAGGTTCTATTATCACAAATTTTTTATCTATAGTTTATACGACAAGACACTGCCAAGCTATTGAATCCTTTAAGAATTTGCCGCCAAAGATCAAAATCTGTTAAGATTTTCTAGTCCCATCAAGCGAGGCTTAGATAATTCACGGCAAGGATTTATCTAGACGAATCCTAGGTAAAACTAGATATCCCCGAGTTATCCACAGAACCATAAAAGCGCTCCGCTGATTGGCGAATCAGTGGCGCCCCGAATACCAAAACAAGTTTTGGCACGGGGCGAGGAGCGACTCGTTTATTCCCGATTTGTCTGAAAATTCAAGCCAGTGTAGAATTTTAAAATACGAATCGTCATACCTGCGGCAAATTTCCCGTAGAGATGACAGTCCCGCCTAAAGTGGGCGCATAGCTCAGCGATTAGAGCGACCGCCTTACACGCGGTAGGTCCCAGGTTTAAATCCTGGTGCGCCCACTTTGCGCAGGACATTAAGTAGGTCGGAGGTTTTCTGGCAGAAATTATAAATTAAATCCCCGCGGAAAATCGCGGGGATTCATGGGTTCACTTCTCGATGTTACTCGTCGAGGTAAACCCGTCTATCTTGTCGCCGAGGCCCTGATGCGAGTCTGCTCGACTCTCTTCGGATTCTCCGGATTGATGATCTTCGGCTCTCGGGGAGCCTCGGACCGGTGATCCGGACAGAGCAGGATTGCCTTGGCTGTTTCGAAACCCAGACAGTCCAGGGCGCGGACGCGACACGAGCGTCCGTCCGGTGACACACCCACGAAATGGTCGCTCACGATCAGCCGGATCTCGGTCACGACTCTGATGGGCTTTACGCCCGGCTTCGACATGTGACCACCGTCACCGCCGCCATCGCATCGGAACATAGAGACCTCCACGAAAAACAACGTGCTGTATCAGTCGCCAGAACCACTCCGGCAACTATAATTACATTATAGCATATCCATAGAATCTGTCAAGCCCCGTGTCAAATCATTTAACTACGCAACCGAAATAGCTCTTGTTGAATCATCTAATAATACAACCGAACGACCTTTCGTTTTTTCTTGTTTTTTTAGGTAAGTTTCGTGAAGGACGGCCTGAAGCCTTTCAATCCCTTGCTTTAGCCGTACCGGGTTGAGAGAGCTGTAGTATTCCTGCAGCTCTCCTTTGGTTTCTTCGGAAAGAGCCTCATATTTCATGATTCTCCGGTAAGGCGTGGCCGGTTTGTCATATTTTCTTTTAATGTGTCCATCAACCCTTTCTTTTTTGACCAGCTTCATTGCAGGTTGGAAGAAATTTTTGAAATCCGCCACTTTTTCCCAGATTTCATTAAGTATTTCCAATTCTTCCAAGGTATCATAACGGCGATAGCCGACCTCTTGCCTAATATGAGTCCTGTTCTTTTCCTCTACCAGACAATTATCATTTTTCTTGTAGGGCCGGGAACGGGAAAAGAAGATTTTTTCTTGGCGGCAATATTGATAAAAGAATTTATTGATAAATGACTGACCATTGTCGCTATGCAACTCCTGCCAGACAAAAGGAGATTCTTCTTTCAAGCCAGCCAAACCAACCCGTACTGCCTGCTGGCCCAGGCTCATAACCGAACGCCCTTGCCACCAGCCGGAGCAGATATCGGCGGCTGAAATAGTGCAGATAAACTGACCAACGGCTGACTGGCCGCAATGTTCAACAAGATCGGCTTGGATATTGCCGAGCGTTTCTCTATCTTGCTCCGCAAAGATTTTGACCGGTATTTTCTGATACAAGAGAGGATGGATTTTCTTTTGGTATTTATTCTTCAATCCCTCGTCTTGTTTGATAGGGGCTAGTTTGCGGTCTATGGTGGCGGAGCCAATCTTTTTGAGCTGTTGGATTATCGCCGGAGAACATTTGAGCTCGCCTAACTTTATCAAATGGTCTATTTCATCTTCCAGGGTGGATTTGAGCCGCTGGCCGCAGGGATGATCAAATATTTTCCAGAGGCGCTTCAATTCTTGAATGGTCTCATTAGTATATGCCAACCCCCTTTTTCTTTTTGGTTTTGACCCGGGCTTCAGATATTGCCCGGTTCTTATTTTATGAATAGCGCGCTTTCTATTCATTCCCGTATTGGCGCAGAATTCATCTAATAATTTACTTTTTTCTTTTTTTGACTTGAGCAGATAGCCTCTATTTTCAATGAGCGATTTGAGATATTGATTCCTTGATTTCATGTCCATATTGATACAATTGAGATTTATTAATTGATCGACTTTTTGCCTCAATTGTACCTGAATTTCGGTTTGGTTTTTAAATGATTTAACAGGGGAGCTTTCGGTTGTATTTTAGATGATTGAATGCGAGCCCTTGACTTCCAATCTATAAATTGCTAGAATGACTCCGACAATAAGATGCGACGTAGCGTCTTATTTATAGATGGCTCTTTCAGAACTGGAGGTGGAGCATGACTGAAGTCGCTCTGGCCGAGCGAGTATCCGGTCGAAGATATAGGGTTACCCACACGGAAGGATTCAAATATAACGGCGATCCGATTAAACCTATTAAAGTAGAAATCGCGGGACCGACAAACTGGGGCCCAGTAACGATCAGATTTGCATTCGAGGTAAGGAATTATTCCGGTTACGGCGACAGTTGTTTGTTCGATTGGATCGGGCTATCACTATGGGAGTTTCTTCTCCAAACCCACTTTGGCCATGATAGCGATATGGCAATGCTTGAAACCGATTTCCGCACCGTGGATGAACTCGTCAGCTACTTGGAGGCATGCGGGTTTTTAATCAGCCCTGTCTAACGACAGGCAGACGAGTCCCTTCGTCCGTCAACTGACGGGTCAGGGCAAACAGGGCAAGCCCCTTCAATATGAAGGGGCTTTATTTTATCTAGGGCGTGAAACATTCCCATTGTTTCACGGTATATCTTGTAATGTTTCACGCTTAAAGTGTGAAACATCGGAAATGTTTTACGCACAAAGTTACAAAAATGTTTGCTGTTTTACAAAATTACTAATCAAATTTTGGATTTTTGTCATAATATCCACATTTGTATAGTCTGTATATAAGTTTATAATCTTGAGCTACTAAAGGATCGTTGCCTATGTTTTCTAGCCACTCCAAAAATTGCTTACCTTTATATCCCTTTAGTTTCCTATAAAAAAACGGCACAATAATGTTTTTTAAATCTCCTAATCTCCTAACTATCAAAGCTGCGTTATCTCCTCTGTTATAGCCATCATTTCTCCAGGCCCTAAAGGCGTGCACTTTTTCCCCTAATTCAAGAGTTTCTTTAACCATTTCTATTAATTTCATATCTCGTACATGCATGCGAATAGCAAAAGCCGGTATTTTTCTTTTGACTATATCACCATTAGATTTTTTAAAATTTGCTGGATAGAAAGTGAAGCAACCTTCGCCATCGGTTAATCCTCTGATATACTCATAACTTAGGGGCTTTTTTGCCAGTTGTTTATCAACCAACATGTTTTCTGAAATTCCCGTTGTTTCACCGTTGTACATAGTTTAATTTTAACATTTAGTAAATCAACAAACAACAATGATTCACAAGTCAGATATTGGAAAACTTGGCGAGGATTTAGCCTGTGAATACCTGAAAAATAAGGGTTATAAAATCATTGAGCGTAATTTTAGAAGAAAATGGGGAGAGCTAGACATTATCGCAAAAGATCCAAAAAATGTTTTAGTTTTCATAGAAGTTAAAACTCTCCGATTCGGCAATTCGGCAATTGCCGAATTATTCAATGCGGCAAATCAGTTATTGCCGGAAGAGAATTTAACTGCCGCAAAGTTAAAAAAATTAAAAAGAACCGCCTCTCTTTATGCAGGAAACCATCAAGAACTGATTAACGATAAAAAGGGATGGAGAATTGATTTGGTAGCGATAAAACTTTTTAGCGAAGAAAATTATCAAATAAATCACATCGAAAATATAGAATACTAGCCATTTGAACAACCGTCGTTGGGACTTGACAGATTCTGTAGATATGCTATAATGGGGATACGATTGAGATTGATAGCACATTGAAGACAACTTCTGTAGGGGCGTAGTCCCTTATAGAATAGAAGTAAGTGTTCTGGTTTTCTGAGTCCCTTTTTCTCAAAGGAGGTGCCATGAGCACCGACCCGACGGAAGGCGCCCCGGTCGTTCCGGGTGGCGCCGAAGCCACGAAGGCAGAGCGGAGCGATACGCCGCTCACGGAAGCCGAAGCCACGCAGAAGGGAATCAAGAACTTCTCCCTGGAGAGGTTCCCGATCACCCCGGCGGCTCACGACTTCCTGAAGCAGAACGGTATGGCTCCATACCAGCCGTTCTGGCAGCGCTTCTGGGACGGCCTGCGAAGGCGGGCCGCGGAAGCCAGCAAGCAGCTGACGCGCGCGGAGGTGGAAACGCTCCTGAAGGAGTATTCCGACATCGTCTCCGAAGAGCGCGCGGAGCATGGCGCGCTCTATCAGGCGGAGACCGACAAGATGGCTCCGGAGGCGGAGTTCACCTGCCAATTCCCTGGCGGCTGCACGGACAAGGTCACGTCCACGACATGGAACTATGTCGTCCGCGGCATCGTCTGGGTCCATCGGGCTGGCCCGAAGCAGGGGCAGCCGATCCGCCGCGGAGTGTTCATGATCAACGTGAACCCCAAGGATGGTGGCACTCAGATCGTGGGCCTCTGCCGCGCTCACCTGCGGCAGTGCGTTCGCGATCGGCAGGCCGCGGGAATGGATTCCCGATCCTTCCCGTACGAGGACGCCTACCGAATCGTCGCCACCATCGACGGACGGAGAGAAGGCCGGCAGGAGATGCTGCGCGGGGCGGTGCCGCCTCGCCATCTCCGACGCGCCAGCGACGAAGCGGCTGCCAGGATGCTGGGCATCAGCACGGGACAGGTGCTCTCCGAGGGCGCCACGCCGCCGGGCACACCCGTGGGCAACGTCCGCCTCGAGAAGGACGGACCCCCCGCCGACCGGAGCGGGAAGCGTCGCAGCCAGCGGTAACAATCCGCTTAGCGGCGCCAACGAGGGAGGTAGTTCGAATGTCTATCGAACTACCTCCCTCACACTTTAATTAAGGAGGGTTTAGTACTAATAGTTAGTAAACAGTAACTGATAAACAGTAAGCAGGAAACAGAAACTAGCGATTAGTACTAAGCTCTTCGACAATTTCACAAACGAGCGCTTGACTACAAAAGGAGGTACCAATGCGCTTTACCGCGATTGGCGGTGGAAACGAAATCGGCGCAAGCTGTTATGTTCTGCAATCGGCCGGAAAAAGACTGGTTGTGGATTGCGGCCTGCGCTTCAGAAACCGTGGAGGAAATCGGACCGAGCCGCCCAAGCTGAACAGTCTTCGCGGCAAAAGGGTGGACGCGATTCTCGACACTCACGCCCACCTTGATCACAGTGGGGCGATGCCGATCCTAGCAGCCCAGCATCCAGAGGCGAAGATCTGGGCGACCACGCCTACGATCAAAATCGCCGAGCTGATGCTGAAAGACACAATCAAGATTGCCGAGAGAAACGGCCAAACGCCGCACTTCTCATGGGATGATCTTGATCAGTTTCTCAATCGGGTTACACCGGTTGAGTCACCAGAGTGGTTCTCGCCATGGGAAGGATGGAGGATCCGTTTCTGGCCGGCCGGGCATATGAGAGGCGCGGCTTCTATTCACATCGAGTCGCCGGAAGGCAATGCCCTTCACTCCGGCGACACCTCGTTCTACAACACGGCAATCGTGAAAGGAGCGAGATTCCCAGAAGGCTTCCGTCCTCGCCTTCTGATCACCGAAGCAACCAATGGCGACGTTGGCCTGCCAGACAGGGACGCCGAGGTCGCGCGGATGATAGCTAAGGTAAAGGAAGTCAATGCCAGAGGCGGAAACGCGCTGATACCAGCTTTTGCCAGCGAGCGAGGGCCTAGCATTGCCCTGGAACTCGCGGCGGCCGGCATCAAGGTTCTGACTGGCGGAATGGTGAACGATGTGCTGGACATTTGTCGGGAATATCGCTGGTGTGACAATGACACCGAAATCCCGATCAGTGATCCGAACATCGTTCCGATCTCGCCTCAAGTCGCGCGAGAAATCAGAAACGCCTCGGCAGTCAATCCTCGCGCGCCAGTGAATGTGGTAACCACTTCCGGAATGCTGGTAGCCGGTCTAAGCCGGACCCTGGCTTTCCACTGGATTGAGAATCCCGGAAACGCCATCTTGATCCCCGGCTATCAAGCCGAGGATGTGTTCGGCAGGCAGCTGCTGAACGTTGAGCGTGGCAGTTTTCTGGAGTTCCCAGAAAGGGAAGCAAAGCGCCAAGTGCTGGCCGAGGTGGAGCGATTCCACTTCTCCGGCCATGCCAGCGGCCAGCAATTGGCCAGCTGGATAACGGCGCTCTCGCCCGAGGCCGTCATCATGGTCCACGGCGAGCGGACATCATTCGGCGGACTGAAAAACCTCCTTAAGACCACGGGGTTCAACAAGCGGATTCTGGTTGGCAAAAACAACCAAAAGATCTGGTGTTAACCTCTGGCCACAACGCCCCCGGCGCAATGTCGGGGGCCTTTTAATTGCCAATGTTGTTAAAATTTACAAGCTTGATGCGCAGTAAATTTTACTACAACATTGAGCACCCCCTCACTCATTCCAGCAACGATTGCGGTATTTCAGAATCAGTAGAGGCGAAGCCGACTTACGTCTCTGATTGAGTGCTATCACCATATCTTTACTAGAATGAGTGAGGGGGTAAAGGTTTTGTAACCAAAATTTGTTCGCCTCCGGCTTCAAATTTTGGACAAAGCCCTTTATTTAGCAAACGGGTTCCTAGCCCCCCTTACTTCAAAGTGCAAATGGCATCCGGTTGGGCCGTGAGTATTGCCGGTATTGCCGATATAAGCAATCAAATCGCCCTGAAGCACGTAG
>Ga0209541_10005264_pt1 | contig 22644 bp, 20 predicted proteins | sample RifCSPlowO2_01_FD_184027 | JGI IMG/M metagenome (GOLD analysis project Ga0209541, IMG submission 184027) | Groundwater microbial communities from Rifle, Colorado - Rifle CSP2_plank lowO2_0.1 (SPAdes) (version 2) | ecosystem: Environmental > Aquatic > Deep subsurface > Groundwater | place...
TTTGCATATCCCGAAATAACTGGTTATGGGTTAACTTTATTGACATATCTTCATAAGCTTGAAGGTGATAATCATTATCTATCCAAAGCAGAAGTTGCTGCGGATTGGATTATTAATAAAGTAATTGATGAGGATGGTGGTTGTTTTTCTTGTTTTCCCTATATTAGTGAATACAAGAAAAATGAAGGTGTTAAATTTACCTTTGATAGTGGAATTATTTTAAATGGTTTGGTAAATTTATATAGACACACCGGAGAGAAAAAATATTTAGAAGCGTCCAAGAAAATAGGAAATTGGATGTTGTCCATGCAAAATCCTGATGGTTCATTTATACCTTACAGAGATGCTGTAGGGCAAAATAAGAATACAATGGAAACCTGGTCCACTCAATCTGGGAGTTATTTATCAAAAGTATGCATTGGTTTATTAAATCTTTATGATATAATTAGAGATGAGAACTTAATTGTAGGTGTTAAGCAATCTTTAAAAGATTCTAACAAGTGGAGGCAATCAAATGGTAGATTTAGAACATATGCAGATTATGATAGTTCAAATTTTCACCCACATTGTTATTCATGTGAATCATATTTTGTTGCGGGACAATTCTTTGATGATATCAAACACCTTAAAATAGCCACTGAAGGTAGTAAATTTCTATTACACAATCTTAGTACTGATGGGAAAATACCTAGGCACTATATAGATCATAAATTTAATTATAATGAAAGATCGGATATAATAGCACAAACTCTTAGGTTAGCAATACTCACAAATGAAAATAGAAATCCTGATTTTATATCATTACTGAAGCAGAATTATAGTCGCTTAATAAATTACCATGTGTCTGATGGGATTCATAAAGGTGCATTTATTTTTGGAAATAAAAGTGATGGATCTCAGGCTAATAACCCAAATTCTTGGTGTTCCATGTTTGCCCTTCAGGCAATGATATTATATCGAGATTTTAAAAACAATACAATAAATTTTGAATGGAAGTATATGGTATGAAAGTATTATTTAATTGTAACAATACTGTATTTCAACATCCTGGTGGTGGAGAAATTTTATTGTTGAAGACCATGGAATATCTGAAAAAAGAGGGGATCACTATTAAATTATTTGACCACTGGAATGATAAGATAGTAGACTATGATATCTTACATAACTTTGGTAAATCTAGTAATTGTTATGATCTGATTAGACTTAGTAAAATGCATAACCTCCCAATAGTTCTTACTCCACTATATAATTGGCCCTCTGTTAAGTATGGTATAAGAGAGCATTATAGTTTTCCACAAAAAATAAAAGGTGTTGGATATACATTACTAAAGCGACACTTTTCCTTTGTGTCAAAATCTAAAAAAATATTATCCTTATCTGATATGATAACTCCGGATTCTATGATAGAGGGACGGTTATTACAAAAAGATTTTGGTATATCTTTAAGAAAAGTTTTTCCAGTTCCCTGTGGGGTGGATGAAAAATTTTATGGTGCAAAACCTGATGAATTCTATGATAAATATAAACTAGAAAATTTTATTCTATATGTAGGCAGAATTGATCCACGGAAAAATTTGTTAGACCTGATAAAGATTATGAACAAAATTAATATACCATTAGTTTTAATTGGTGCCAAAAACCAAGAATATTTAACATATTATGAAAATTGTTTAAAAATTGCCAATAAAAATATTCATTTTATAGACCACATGGATCATGATTCTTCTATGCTTAAATCGGCTTATGCATCTGCTAAGGTTCTTGTATTACCGAGTTGGTTAGAGGCGCCAGGATTAGTTGCATTAGAGGCAGGATTAGCAGGTACTAATATTGTAATAACAAACAGGGGGACAACTACTGAATATTTCAAGGACTATGCATGGTATGTAAATCCCTTAGATAAAAGAGATATCGAATCCAAAATTAGAGATGCTTATAATACTGAAAGGAATAAGGAATTGTCAAAGCATATCAAAGAAAATTTTATTTGGCCAAAAGTCATTGCCAAGTTAAAAGAGGGTTATAGAAAGGTATTAATTAGTTCTTAATTAAACTTCGAAAGGTTTATATTTTTTATTAAGAGATTTTAATTTGTGATAGTATGGCAAAATTAGCACTTCTAGGCGGGACTCCAGTAAGAACAAAATCTTTTAATTATCTTCCAGATTTTGATAATGCTGAGATTGACGCTGTTAATAAAGTAATGAATACCAGGATATTATCAGGGTTCCACAGTAATTACAGGAAAGGTGGACCTAAAATTATGGAGTTTGAAGATAACTTTGCGAAATTTCATCAAATGAAATATGCGGTTGCTTTTAATTCAGGTACATCTGCCTTGCATGCGGCACTTGTGGCCCTAGGTATTGGAGAACAAGATGAAGTTATTGTTCCTAGTTATACGTTTACTGCGAGTGCTTCCTCAATTTTAATGTGTAATGCCACACCTATATTTTGCGATGTAGGTAGGGACACTTTTAATATTAATACAAATAATTTAGAATCATTAATAACTGATAAGACTAAGGTTATATTAGCTGTACATTTAGTTGGAAATCCCTGTGATATGACATCAATTCAAAGAATTGCATCAAAATATAATTTAAAAGTATTGGAGGATTGTGCTCAATCACCTGGAGCCAAGGTTAACAATAATTTTGTTGGGACAATTGGTGATATATCTGCATTTAGTTTTGTCGAAACTAAGAATATGGTTACTGGTGAGGGAGGTATGGTATTGACAAATGATGAAAATTATGATAATATTTGCAGATTGGTGAGAAGTCATGGAGAAATATTGGTGGAAAAAGGCAGGAGTTACCTATCACAAATTCTTGGTTGGAATTATAGAATGACTGAAATAGAAGCTGCAATTGGAATTGAGCAATTGAAGAAATTGGATTACTTAAATTCATACAGAATTAAAAATTCTGATCTCTTAGAAAAAAATATTAATTTTGATGGATTAAAACCAGTTAAAGTATTAGAAAATACATCAAGTGTTAAACATGTTGCAGCATTTACCTATGATGAACAAAAGATGGGTGTTTCTAGAGACCTATTTTTAAAAGCTTTGAATGCAGAAGGAATAAATGCTGATAAAGGTTACCCACATCCTTTGTATATGAATCCTATTTTCTTAAATCATAGGAGCGGAAGATATAAGGAAGGTTTGAATCCAATATCTGAGGATTTGTGTTATAAAAGCGCTATTTGGTCTAGGAGAATAATGTATCCCAATACTTCAGAAGATATGCATGATATAGTAGAAGGCTTTTCAAAAGTCATCGAGAATATAGATGAATTGAAATCTCTAAAAGATTAGTATTAGTAGGTCATAACAAAAGTAATTTAAAACATGGTATATTTAAAAGAATATAAGGTGATTTTATGGTAGAATTTATTGTAAATCCAACGTTTACTGTAGCTCAAGGATCTAATGAGGAAAGTACTGAAGAGTATCAAAAGTACAGGTGGAGATGGAATAATAACCCTCCATTAAATATCATAGATGATTTCCCTATTCATGTGGATTTTGAAACTGCTGCCCCATGTAATTTAAGGTGTGTAATGTGCTTTCAAAGTGATAAGGAATTTCATGAAAAAAATAAATTAGGTTATTTAGATTTTGAACTATTTAAGAAAGGGATTGATGAGGGGAGACAAGAAAAATTTGGCGATAAAAAATTAGCGTCAATTAAATTAAATTATAGGGGTGAGCCTCTGCTACATCCAAAGTTAGTAGATATGGTTAGGTACGCAAAACAGAAGGGAGTTATAGAGGTAATGATTAATACAAATGGAACCCTTATGACAGAAGCTAAGGCTAGAGCACTAATAGATGCAGGTATTGATAAGGTAATTTTTTCTGTAGATGGATGTACAAAAGAAGTATATGAATCTATTAGAGTTGGTGCAAAGTTTGACCAAGTAGTTGAAAATATTAGTAGGTTCAGAAGGTTAAGAGATGAGATAGGGAAAACAAATGCTGTGGGAGAATTAAAACCAAGGATAAGGATACAAGCTGTGCTTCAAGATTTGAATAAGCACCAGGTTGAAGATTTTAAGAAGTTTTGGGGGCCCCATGTAGACATTGTTGCATTTGATGACATGTATGATATGTCCCTTGGAAGCAAGGGTTCATTTCCTGCCGTAGAAAAAGAATTTGCTTGTCCTCAGTTATGGCATAGATTATTTGTAAACTGGAATGGTAATATCACATTATGTTGCGGCGATACTTACAACCAAGAAATTGTGGGTAACTTGAATCATGATAATATGGAAGGTATTTGGAAAAATAGAAAATTAATGGCTTTTAGAAAACTTCATCTAGATGGAAGATCAGGGGATATGAAGATTTGTGATGGATGTGGTTTGCGAGGAGCTGTATTAAGAAGAATGATTAACGAAAGGAAAGCAAGAGGAGAATTATAAAATAAAAAATAATTTAACTTATCTGCTGATAAATTAATTTTAATACATTTTGAGTTGCGTTTTCTTCTACTGAGAATGATTTCCTTTTTTCTTTAATACTCTGTTGGTAGTCTAAATCATTTATGATTTTTTCTATTGTTGGAATTAAATCCTTTTTCTGATAGATAGGTATTGTAACATCCCAAGAATTTGTCAATAATTGATCTTCACCTATTAAACCAGGTTGATAGCTGACAGATGGCTTATCCAATAATGTAGATTCATATAGCATAGTGGAAAATGCACTAATAACCATATCTGATGCTAAAGTAGCTTTTATTGGAGGACATTCCTGATTAAAAATCACAGGATATTTAGAATTTGGAATTATGTCTTCAAGTTCTTTTTGTTTTTCTCTGGGATGAACCTTTATAAATAATGTAAGCTTTTGAGGTATATGGTGCATTTTATTAATAGATTCTACTACATCTTTTAATATATCCTTTTCTGTGTAACCTAAATATTTTGGATTTGATGAGTCTTTACCATATGCAAGTTCAATCGGTTGCGAAGCAAACATTATTACATAAGCATCATCTTTTATATTTAATTCAGATCTTATCTTTGTTCTATCTTCATTTTTAAACTCCTTATTAATCTTAATAACCTCATCGAAATGAGGGTTTCCTGTGACTCGGATTGTTTCTTGAGGATATCCTTCATTTGTCATTGTAATGCGGGCGTGTTCATTCATTACCGCTACTAGATTTGGATAATATTTGAACTTATCATCTTGTTCACTAAAAACACTACTATAACTCTTCCAAATATCTGCTACTGCTAAGGTAGTAACTTTATTTTTGGCACAATAAATCAAATTCTGTTCTAATACTTCTGGGTTTTCTTTATCTTTATCACTAGTTCCAGTTAAAATCAAGTTTGGCTGTGATTCATCTATAACGCATGATAAAGCACTAACATTTATTAATCTTGGAATTTCAAAAGGGATGTTCAATCTAGAAAATATTTGAGTTGCTGGACCATAAGCTAAGGTTTTAATGTGGTAATCTTCTGATTTTAAGAGTTCTTTTATTACAGGACCTATGGAATTTGCGCTTCCTGGATGCAAAGCTGCACATAATAAATTTTTCATGGTTTCATATAATTACAAAAATCTTTTAAATTTTGCGTACAATTATACTATTATGACAAAACCATATGTGGTGGCTGTTATACCAGCTAGGGGTGGATCAAAAGGGGTTCCTGGCAAGAACATTAGAGAGTTAGCTGGGAAGCCATTAATTGCATACACAATAGATGCAGCTATTAAAAGCCAGGTTTTTGATGAAGTTATAGTTAGTACAGATTCTGAAGAAATAGCACGAATTTCTAAAAAATTTGGTGCTGTTGTTCCATTTTTGAGGCCTGCCTATCTTGCGACAGATACAGCACATACGCCTCCAGTTATAGAACATGCTGTTAAGTCCATTGAAGAACAGAAGGATATAAAAGTGGATGTAGTTGCAACCCTTCAATGTACCTCGCCTTTAAGAAATGATGAGCATATTAGAGAATCCTTTAATAAATTTATAACAGGAAATTATGATTCTCTGACTAGTGTAAAGAAAGCATTTCCGCCATATTGGATGTTAATAGAAAAGGATGGAAAAGGCAAACCCTTTATAGAGTTAGATGATGGAAGAGATCCATATAATTTAGAAAGACAACAATTACCTTCTGTGTATCAATTAAATGGTGCAATTTGGTTTACCAAAAGAGATAAATTAAAGGAAAAAAATAATATTACTATTAAAGAAAACAATGGTTTTTATGAAATGGATGAATTTAGTTCTATGGATATTGATACAGAATATGATTTTGTTGCACTAGAACTTTATATTAAGATGCAACAAAAGCAAATATAAACTTAATTATTCAATTTTAGGTGGCATACAAATACAATCGGGAGGGATTCAAATGAAAAACATCTATATTGGAAGGGAGATTGGTGATAATAATAAGCCATTTATTATTGGAGAAGCTGGAATTAATCACGATGGCTCTCTGGAAAAGGCATTAGAATTAGTCGACGCTGCTGCAGAGTGTGGAGTAGATGTAGTAAAATTCCAAACACATTTACCTCAGTATGAGATGCTTAAATCCGCTGGTACAGCTGTGCATTTGGAAAAAGAAAACTTATATGAATTGTTAGCAAGAATACAATTGTCTAAAGAAGATCATCAGAGATTACAACAAAGAGCTAATGATAAAGGGATAATGTTTATGTCTACTGCCTATTGTAGAGAGGCTATTGATTTCTTAGATGAATTTAATTTACCTGCCTATAAAATAGGTTCTGGTGAGTTAACAAATATACCTTTACTTAAACATATAGCGAGGAAACAGAAACCAATGGTTTTGTCTACAGCAGCATCGAATTATAATGACATTGATTTAGCTGTAGCTCATATTAGGAATATTAATGATCAGTTAGCACTGATGCATTGTGTTTTTGAATATCCTGCAGACCCAAAAGACTGCAATATTAATTTGATACCTTTGTTAAAGCAAAAGTACAATGTACCTGTTGGATTTTCAGATCATTCGCAAGGTATTAATATTACATTGGCGGCATTAGGCCTTGGTGCTAACTTAATTGAAAAGCATTTTACAATAGATAGAAGATGGCCAGGACCTGATCAGAAAGCCTCTTTAGAACCCGATGAATTATCTGAATTAGTAAGAGCAGCTGAATCGATTCATTATGCACTTGGATCCAATAAACAGATTTTTGAAGGAGAAAAGGGCGCAGCGAGTTTGTTTAGACATAGTTTGGTAATAACAAGGTATATAAAATCTGGGGAAACTTTAAGTGAAGACAATTTAGGTATTGCCAGGCCAGGTTCAGGTATCCATCCTAAAGAATATGACAATTATTTAGGGAGAGTTGTAAGGCAAGATCTTGAACCAGGGACCCAATTAAAGGTAGAATATATAGCCTAAACCTAAGTATACTGCTTTATAAATTTTTTTTATTTTAACATTTTATGAAAATCCTTCATGTTTTAGATGACTATAGTAATAGGAGCGGACATAGTACAGTATACATTATAGAAGGAATTAAACAATTAGGTCATGAAGCTGAGGTTTATACTTCAAATGTAAGATTAAGTGCTTTAGAACCGGATGATTCAAAATCATTAGTAAAAATTACGCGATTTAAGGGTATTAAGATTTTCAAGAAAGCTTTTTTCCCAGGAGTAATTCCAAAAATTTTATTTATGACAAATCCTGACATAGTGCATACCTATGTTATGGGTTATTTTTCTACATTTCTAACAGGATATTTAAAACCTTTAAAAAAATATAATTTAGTCGTCTTTGCGGATATTGATAGAGATGTGAAGCCTCATAAAGGCATTTTAGGAAAAATGTATTTTAATTTTTTCTTGAAATGGCCAATTAAGCAAGCAGATCTAATACATGTTTTTACTTCTGAACAAAAAACAATTTTAGTAGATAGAACTGGTATTGATCCAAATAAAATATTTGTGTGGCCATCTGGTGTTGATACCTCAAAATTTGCGAGAAATTTTGATAAGAATAAATTAAGGAAAAGTTTTGGAATGCCAAATAAATTTATAATTTTAAATGTAAGTAGTATTGTTAGAAAAAGAAGATTAGAACTAATATTGGAGGCAATAAAAGACCTTGATGTTTATTTTGTTCATGTCGGTGCTGAGGTTGATAAAGATTATTACAGATACTTATTAAATAAGGTTGACGAACTGGGGATAAATGATAAAGTTAAATTCTTTGGGAAAAAATATTTTGATGAGTTAGTAGATTTCTACCTAGCTTCAGATATTTTTGTACTAAGTTCTTCTAATGAAAGTTTTGGAATTCCCATGCTTGAAGCTATGGCTGCAGGTTTACCAATAATAACTACTGATGTCGGTGCTGCAAGAGATTTGATAGAGGAAGGTAAGAATGGATTTATTGTGGATGCTGAAGATCTTAATAAAATTTTGTCAAGGGTTAAAAAATTAAATTTAAAAGAGATGGGTAATGTTTCCAAGGAAAAATCAAAGGATTATGATTGGAATATACTAATCCCTCGACTTGAAGCTAAGTATTATGAATTAATTAGAAAATGAAATTAATAATTATAAAAAATAAGAAGGAATATGAATATTATTATCGGTTGATTAAAGAATTTGAAAAACATAAATCAAAATTCTTAGTATTATGTTTAAGAGGTTCTATTGAATATTATAAGAACGGGAAAAAAGAATCAGATTATTTAACTAATATAAATGAGAATATGTATTTTGAAGCTATTAAATTATATCAAAATTGGGGGAATATTATTGTGAATGGATTAGAGTTAAGAAATTTTCTTATGGTTGATGATATTGATCTTTGGGATTATATGGAGGCTAATTTTATAAGTTATCTATATGAATATTTCAATGATAGATTGCAAATGGTTAAATTGTTCAAAGATGTGTATATCTCTGAAAATGTTACTCAAGTATATTATTTTAGGGATAATTCCATTATATCAGATGCTATTTTAGATGTTGCAGAAACTTTGAAGATTAGTACTACCCCCAAAAAATCTTGGAAATTTAATTTGAATAAGCAATTTGCAATCAGAATCATTAGAAGTTATAGTAGATCTAGAAGAAAGTCTAACAAAGTGATTGAAAAAAATAAAGTTTTATTTTTGGTTAATTTGAATAGCGCGTTGTTGAGTTTGTCACCTATATTAGATAAAATTCCAGATAAGTTGATAGTTAGACATGAGATTAGGGCAAAAGAACAATTAAAAGAATTATTAAAACAAGGTAATTATAACTTTGTTAATCTAGAGAACTTTTGGACAAAGAAGGCTCAAGGTAAAATAAATAAATTCATTAAGGAATATTCAAAGAAATTCAACATAGTCAAAAATGTGGATTTTTGTTATGAAGATATTAAACTTAATCATAGTTTAAGAGAGATATTTAATTACTTCTTCGGAAATAGGTTATTTATTGAAGAAATTATTTATGTCCATGAAGTTGGGAAGTTGATGATTGATTCTTCAAAACCATCTTTAGTCTTTGGTTTAGATGAATGTTCTGCATTGTCAAAACCAATATATCGATATTGTAGAAAATTGAAAATTCCATTAATGTATCTGCAAAATGGAGTTATGAATAGCAGAGAACCTACTTCTTTTAATAATCCAGTTCTAGATTATTATATTGCCTATGGAGATATTACTAAAAAACTTTTTCAAAGTAGAGGAATTAATAATGTTTATGTAACTGGGTGGCCAAAATTAGACAGTGTAATCAATAAAAGAGATATGCAAGAAATCATTGACAAGTATAAATTACCTAATAAAAAGATAATTTTATTTCCTACAGCAGTTCATGGTGAAGTGAATTTACCTATATTCAGTTCACTTATCCAACTGTTATTTAAGAATCCAGAATACTTTTTAATTGTTAAAAGACATCCAGGAGATCAGGTTACTGTCAAAAATTATCTAGATAGGAGTTTAAATTTAAATGATAGAATAAAAATTTTAAATGAAGGGTTATATGAACTTTTATATGTTTGTGATGTTGTTGTATCGTTTGGTTCATCTACTATTTTAGAGGCACTTGCTTTTAATAAACCAGTTATCTCGATAAATTTGGGAGATGTTAAAGAAGAATTACCTTATGTTGGTAAGGGAGTTTGTATTGAAATCAATAATGAAGGAATGATCTATGAAGCAATTTTATCTGTCTTAACTAATAAGGAAGTTGTTGAAAAATTAAAAAAGAATCAAAACCCATTTATTAAGTCACTTTTTTATAAAATTGATGGAAAATCTACTGAGAGAGTTGTTAATTTAATCAATAAATATAAACTAAAAACTTAACATTGTATTTAAATATTTTTTGCATTCTGAAATTACTATGGGCATCTATAAAACAGGTATTGTTGGATTGGGGAGAATGGGTAATTTGTTTGATAGGGATCCGTTAATCAAGAATAAACCTGCAAGTCATGCAGGTTGTTATCAAGCTTGTGACAGGACAGAATTGGTTGCAGGTTGTGATCTTTTAAGTGAGAGAGTAAATGATTTTAAAACAGACAGAAATGTAACTGGATTATACAATGATTACAAGGAGATGCTGGATAAAGAAGAATTAGATATACTTAGTATTTGTACTCATAATGATTCTCATAAAGATATTTGTGTATATGCTGCTAACAGTGGGGTAAAAGCAATATTTTGTGAAAAACCAATGGCATTAAGCATTAAGGAATGCGAGGACATGATTAAGTCATGTAAAGATAATAATGTCATGCTATTGATTGACCACACAAGAAGATTTGACCATTCTTTTAATTATGTGAAGCAATTAATTGACCAAGGCAGAATTGGTGAAATCCATAAGGTAGATAGTTATGCTACGGTCGGATTGCTGAATGGGGGAAGTCATTTATTTGATTTATTGAGGTATTATTTTGGAGATGCTGAGTGGGTAAGTGGGAAGATAATTCCTGATGAATCTTCGGATCCAGGTGGATGTGGCATAGTTGGTTTTAAGAATGGTGTTCATGTAACATTGGATAGCAGATGGAGGGACTATTGTTATTTTAAATTAGATATTATGGGTTCAAAAGGAGTAATTAAAGCTGGAGGAATGATAAGGAGTGATAAACAGGTTCAGTTATTTCATGCTCAAAGGAGCCAGAGTGAGTCAGGTATTTTTGAATTAACTGAAGAGCACGATCTAGTTTCTCTTCAGGTAAAATCTCCTTATTTAAATGCTGTTGAGTATCTTGTTAGCTGTCTAGATAGAAACCAAAGGCCTATTTCTAGCGGCTATGATGGGAAGGCCTCTTTAGAGTTAGCAATGGCTTTTTATGAATCCGACAGGTTAGGTGGATATCATAAGGTATTATTGCCATTGAAAAATATAGAAAAAAAAGTTCTTGCTAGACAAACGTCTTTTACGAAAGACGGAAATATACTTAGATAGGGTCAATATTTTTTACAAAGATATGAAAATGATTAGGTTTTTCAAGTTTTTTTATGAAATCACTTTATTTAGGGTTATATGGCGACAGCTTAGTGATGTTTACTTTTGGCTCGAAAATAAGTTTATTTCTTATCACAATATTATGAAAAATGATAGGTTATTCCGTCGACTTAAAAAAATAGGATACAATGTGAAAATAAGCCAACCTGCTATCATGGGGCCCTTAGAAAGAATTAGTATTGGAAATAATGTTTATATAGGACCAGACAGTTTTATATCCGCAGAGGGTGGCTTAACTATTGGAAGTAATTGCAGTATTTCTGGAGGTTTATTGATTTATACTTGGAATCACGATTATATAAAAAGCAATTTATTACCTTTTAATAAAGAAAAAATTTTGAAGCCTGTTATCATAAAAGATAATGTATGGATTGGAAGTAGAGTAACAATAATCCCTGGTGTAGTAATTGGAGAAGGAGCAATAATTGGGATGGGAAGTGTTATTACAAAAGATGTACCTGATTTGGCCATAGTTGGCGGAAATCCTGCTGTTATTCTAAAATATAGGGATAAAGCAGCATATGATCTTCTTAAAAAAAATAATAAGTTTTTTGTAATGAATAAATAACTTAATTTATGTTATTCTTCGTCTTAGAAAGGATAATAAATCTGCAAATAATTTCTTATCTTCTTGTTCTATTGATTTAGTAACGAAAAGAAGCGCTATATAGATCATAAAGAAAATTACACTTAATAATACAAAATTTAATATTAAATTATTTTTGAAAATCTGATCCTTAATTAGATATATAAAAATTGCTGCAATTACACTTGAGAGAACAGATTTTAGTAGAACAAATTTTAGGAAATTTAATTTTTCAAACTTATGTACTTCTATCAAAAATAATACTGAAAGCAAGATCAAAGAGATTGAGGTTGCGATTGCTGCTCCTTCAATTCCATATTTTGGAATCAATGCAAAATTTAGGAGTATATTCAAAATGCTAAATACCAATGTGTTCATCATTAGTACTTTTGTTTTCTTTACACTCTGAAGGACACCACTTGATAACTGAATCATAGAATACAGAAAGTAACCGATGCACAATATTATCATAGCCATGTAGGCTTCAGTGTATTGTTGACCAAATAATATGTTTAAAATTTGTTTGGAAAAAATTATTAATAAAAGAAATACTGGAAAATTCATCAAGAATGCCCATTTATTTGTTATGTAATATAATTTATTTATTTCATTGGATTTATTTTGAGCATATAATTGGGTAATTGTTGGTATAAAGAGAGCCCCGACTGTTGCAGGAAGGATCATTAATAATTGTGATGTAGGGATTGCAGCGTTATAAAGACCTACATAGGAAGCAGATTTAAAGATTCCTATTGAAATACTGTCAATCCAATTTTGTAATCTACCAAAAATATAAACAAAAATTAAAGGCCATGAGAACAAAATTAATTCTTTATAAGTATTTGTTGTTTTAATATGTTTATCTAAGAATGGAAATACTTTTTTATGAATAACAATTATGAAGAAAACTGCACTTGTGAAAACTGCAACTACATGTCCTATTACTGCTCCAAAGATTCCATATCCAAGCAAAATAAGTATGATAGTTAAAATTAACTGTATAGCACTTTCAGAGATATTTCTTATTAAAACATTATATTTTATTAATTGCATCGCCTGACTTACACTTTCTAGAATACTGATTATTGAAAATAAAGGCAAAGCTATTGATAGTATTTTGATGATAGGTGATAATGCTGGGTTATGGAATAAATTAATTGAAATTATGTCTGATAATACAAATAAGATTATTGCCAAGAAAATGCTAAGTGGAAGTGATATCTTTAAGCTTGAGATAATTACCCCCTTAAGTCTTGAATTATCAGATTTTCCTTTGAAATAGGCAACATATCTTAATACACCTGATGGTAATCCAAATACTGCAAAAGCGGTTAAAATTCCAATCACAGCAAAACCAAGATTTAGAAGACCATATTCTTCTGGGCCTAGATATCTTGCAACTATTAGTCTATATAGATAACCCAGAATTTTTGTGGTTATCATACCAAAAAGGAAAATACCTGCACCCTTTGCTAGGATTTTCAATTCTTTTTCTACCATTTTAAATCCTTTATAGAGTCATTATTTAAAGATTGCCTAAAATTAATTTATTATTAAAAAATGGGTTATTTAGCTATAAATTATAAATAAATGATACTTAGAAATTTCGAAATATTTAAATATCCTTAACTTTTAAAAGAAATCATGCAAAAAGAGGTTTCAGATAAGGTAGTAATTATATTAGTGGTTGTTGCAGTAGTAGTATCTTTTATGGGAACCTACCTTGTTTACATAAATTCAAATAATATACCTATTGGTCAAACTATAATAATAAATAGACAAGATAAGAGTGTTGACTCTGGAAAAGTAGGTATTACAGTTGTAAATCCAGAAACTTCGGAAACTAGTGAGACTAGGTGAAATAATTAAAGAAGGTGTAAGATTGAAAGATAATTCTAATTCAAAAAATCAAAAGAGTAATACTCAAATTAGTAATAATTTCTTAGTTTTATTAATTGTAGCAGCTATTTTGTTTTCTGTTATTGGTACCTGGATAAGCTTAACAAGATTAAGTCCGCTTACAGGCTATCTTGGTGCACAACAAGGTATTGTTAATGTAACTGTTAATAGTACAGTTGCATTTTCATTTCAAAATAGTTTAAACTATATTAATTTTTCAAGGTTAAACCCTAATGATAAGGATAATACTGAAGATGGAAGTCCTCCGCCTATTAATATTACAAATGATGGAAATTCAATAATTAACATATCAGTTTCTGCTGCTACACTCTACCAAAGTGCAGCTCTTGCGACTTTTTACTATCAGGCAGCTTGTGGAAATACTACTTTTGATGGAAATTGCAGCAAGAAATCAAATACAACACTACCTACCTATACAAATTTGTTAGGTAATTCGTTTGTAATAATTGCCTACTTAGATTTTGATAGTTCAAATGATACAAATTCATTCCACGTAAATACAAGTGTTCCGCCAAATGAACCTGCTGGTCAAAGAGAATCAATTCTAACATTTACTGCTACTTGTACAAATCACTGTCTACCATAATTTTGATTATGAGAAAGAAATTTATAATTAATTTCTGTTTACTATTGATTTTATTCAGCTATGGCGAGACAGCAATTGCTTCTCCAGTTATAACACCACCGCAAATAACGGTTTTTTTTGAGCCAAATTCAGTAAAAGAATATTCTGTTGGTGTTTCAAATCAAGATGAGGAAATTAAATATCTGACTGTTTCTAAAGATGGTGAATTAACAAAATATATTGAATTATTAGAAACAAATTTTACTCTTAATCCTAAGGGGGATACAGGAGTGAATTTCTTATTAAAACTACCTGATAAACTAGAACCTGGAACACATACTGGCTATGTAAAAATAAAGGAGAGTATGCCGGAGGAATTGCGTGGCAGGGGGGTGGTTGCAATACCGGAGGTTGCTTTTACTATAAATGTTATTGTTCCATATCCTGGAGATTACCTAGAATTATATTTTAATACTGAGGACAATGTTCAGGCCGGTACAGAAGTTAAGGTTAATTTGTTTGTTAAGAATTTGGGAACTAATGATGAATATAATGTAAAAAATAATGTTGAATTTTTTGATTTGAAGGATAATAAAAGCATGGGTGTTTTGACACTTGATCCTTTTGATATTGTGAGTACTGATTCTAAAAGCATTTATGCTAGTTACCTTGTTAAAAATTGGAACTTAGGAGTTTATAATGCTGTGGCAACTTTGTATTATGCTGAGAAAACTACACAAGCAAGCAAAACTTTTACGGTAGGAGATATCAAAATGGAAATTCTTGGATTGAACCAAACACAATATGAAAAAGGAAAAATAAATAAGGTTGGTGTAATTTCTCAGAGCAAATGGAATCAGATTATAAATAATGTATACTCTATTGTTGCATTAAATGATCAAAATGGAAAGAAAATCGAGGCACGTAGTGCAAATACTGATTTTGGACCCTGGGATAAAAAAGAAATTCCTGTATTTTTAGATTTAAAAGATGTTGATGAAGGTTTATATAATCTTGATGTAGAAGTTTTTTATATGAATAAATCTGAGAAAAAAAGTTTTGAAATTAAAGTTAGCAGGTCGTGGATAAATACAATCTTGTCAACTCAAGGAATATTAATATTAATAATAATAATATTAGTTGCAATTTTAATATACAACCATATTAAGTCTAAGAAGAAATTAAAGAAGAAATGAAATTAAAGTATCTAATTATATTAATTGTCTTAATAATATTAGTAATACCACTGTTAAGTGTAATATTTCTTGAAGAAGTTAAAACTATTGAAGCAACGGTAACAATTGGCGATTATTTAGGATTTAATATTGATACAGATAAGTTATATTTTGGCACTTTTTTTGCAGGGGGATCTGGAAAAAGAGATTTTCAGATTGAAAATTATAAATGTGATGAATGTCTTGTTGTTATAAAAGCATATGGTCCATTAGCAAAGTACCTAAAAATTTCTGATAACAAATTTGTTATGAAATATGGAGAAAATAGGACAGTTACTGCATTAGTTAATACACCACAGGATATACCAAATGGAGCTTATAATGCCACTATAAAGGTATATTTTTGGAAAACTATTTAAATTGTTAAAAGGGATATTAGAATAATGAAGAAGCCTTCAAATAATTTTCTTGCATTGTTAATGATAGGGTTAATGATATTTTCCTTAATAGGCACAACTTTAATTTCTTTCAAAGCGGAAGAAAAAGCAAGTTTGTCGGGAAAAGTACCTTTGGAACAAACAGGCATCGTAGGTGTTGAAGTAGTTGTTCCATCAGAAGGAACTACAGGTGGAGGAGTTAGTGGTGGAGGAGGAGGCGGAGGTAAAGGTCCAGTAACACACATATTAGATTTTAGAATTAAAGATAGATATAATATTATTGTAGGTTTTGGTGATACTATTGTTATTATTTTAACTGATGTAGATAGATATGAAATGAAGGTTGAAAAGCTTATTGCAGGTAAAACAATTGGGTTAAGTCTTGAAGGGATAGATTTTAACATATATCCGGATGAAATTACTTCCATAGATTTCAATAGAGACTTGAAGCCTGACCTTAAAGTAGAGATGGACAATACTAACCTTGTTTTTACACTTATTCAAATACCCAAGAAACCAAGTAAACTTCCTCCTATAATAAGTTCTCAAAAGAAAATATTTGAAGAAGGTGAGGATCTAGGAGCAATGCAACTATCTAAACCAATTCCATTTGCAGTATGGATACTTATTTTTCTAATTATTCTAATTCTAATTTTAATAATAAAACAACAATTTAGATTAAGACATTTAGAAAAATACCAGGTAGAAAAACTAAATAAATTAGCTGGAGAATATGCTAACAAGAAATTAAGTGACAGGCATAGACGAATTATCTATAATAAATTGCAGAGACAAATAAAGATTTTAGATAAAAGTTACAAATCTAAAGTGATAAGTATGCAATCATATGTTTTGTCCAGACAGAAACTTAAGGATTTACAAAGGAAGTTATAGTAAAATATGAAGGTTTTAAAAAAAACTAACTATTTTTTGAAAAGTCTTCTTAGAAATATTCTTTTTATATAACTTAAGATTTTTTATCAATACTTTTTTATCTACATTAATATTTTTTTTGATAAGAATACTTTGCATAAAGGGTGAAGTAAGGAATTGGCAAAATTGCGTTAAATTTTTAGGATTTTTAGTAAAATAACATCTTTCAAAGTCAATAAATACTGGAGAATTTTTCTTATCAATTAATATATGTTTTTTTGGATTGTGAAATTCGAGTTTATTTATTTTTAATAGATCTAAGTGAAAGCATTGTAGCATAATTTTTTTCAGAACAAAAATAATGGCTTCTTTAGAAGCAGAATTAACCCAATTACTAAATCTTTCGCCCTGGATAAAATTATAAACTATAGAATCATCTTGTGAAGAAAGTAATTTTGGACCTATATTTTTGCGATTTAAAAGTTTTATGAAAAAAGCTTCCTTCTTTGCTCTTGTTGTTGCATCTGATGTTTTGTAAACTTTGACTGCTACACATTGATTTTTTAGCATACCTACAAATACTAACGATCTCTTACCCTTGTCAAGGTATTGTAATCTCTTAATTTGAGCGATTTGCATATATTATAATTAATAGAAACCTTTTTAAATTATTCATCATATTTAAGAATAAAAGAGGTATCTTGGATGGAATTTAGAACTGGGCTTATATTTGCAGTGTTAATATTTCTATTTGTGGATTCTGTTTTTGCTGACAATGATTTCAATCTTGATGCATCTTTGAAATGGATTAATAAGACTGTCTTGGAGAGGGATTGGAGTGGGAGTAACGATGAAATTTCTTATACAATATTAGCATTAAGTGCCAATGCTTATAATGTTGAAGAGGGTATAAATGAGCTAACCTCAAAGAGAAGTGGGGATGGTTCTTGGAATAATGATGTTTATGACACAAGTTTAGCTATTCTTGCCTTACACAGAAATAACAAAAATGTTGAAAGTAGCGTTAATTGGTTAATGCAGCAACAAATAAAAGCTCAAAATCAGGGTAGATGGCTAGTTCAAATTAGAACAGATCAGTTAGGCAGCTGTGGTTTAAGTTTAAGTGATTCAGAGCCAGTTTCATTTAACGTTAATAGCACTGGGGCAAGCTGTGATTTAGATCAGAATGGAGATGGTTGGGGCTCCTGGATAGATCTTGAGTCATGTGCTGGATTTAATTTAGATTATTATGAAGAAGTCCTAGTTAATTGCAATAATTTGGGAAATTCAGATATATCCTTGCTTTACAATACTGGTAATAACTATTATATTATGGACGATAAGCAAAATACAAATAGAGCTACTTTAATTGTCCAGAATGCATATTTTGGTGATTATGACAAGACAGCTTATGCATCATGGGTGTTAAGCGAAATTGGAAAACAAAATCAGGTATATACAACTTCTTACTTAAGGAGCAATGCTAGAAGAGATAATATTGTGGACAGATCAATTCTTTATATGATAACTAATGATAAAGTTTATTCTGACTGGCTTATAAGAAAACAGAGCAATTTCACTGGTAGTTGGGATGGCAATATTTTTAATACAGCTTTTGCTATTTTAGCTTTAGGAAAAAATTCCCCTAGTGGAACTAAGGGTATTCAATGGATAAAAGGAGAACAAAATACAAATAATAGGAGTAGTTCATTTGGTTCTTGGAATAGTGATTTAAGGGATACCTCATTTACTGTTTGGTCAGTATTTTCATCAGGTTCTGTCATAAATAGGCCAGGTAATGAAACAAGACCTTTTAATGAAACTAGACCCTCAAATACTACTACACCTTCTTCAAATATTTGCGGGAATGATATAAGAGAGACTGGGGAAGATTGTGATGCAAGGTACTCTGAATCAGGAACCAAGATTAGGGGTGATGATGATAGATGTGGTCCTGCTGAGAGATGTAGATCTCCAGATCAAGCAAATGAATGTACCTGTCAGAGCGTGTTACAAGAGGATAAACCATGTTCTAGCGATACGGAATGCGATGAAACAGAGGAATTTTGTGATCTTGATAATAATGTCTGTGTTAAGAAAGAATGTACTTCTGATAGTCAATGTAATCCTGGAGAAATATGTAATCTAGAATTATTTAGGTGCGAAATTGAAGATGATTCTCAATTTGAATGTACTATAGATGATAATTGTAATCCTGGGGAGGAATGTTTAAGTAATAAATGTGAAGCTATTGAAGGTTGGTGTGATAATGATAATAATTGTGATGAAGGATTTGAGTGTGATACTTCAGTTAATCGCTGTTTTGAGAAAAAATCAAGTTTTCCATGGTGGATTATTACAATAGTTGTATTAGCTATTGCAGGAGGAGTTTTATTTTTTGCATTGAAGAAAAGAGGTAGTCCTAAGAAATTCGAAAGCAAACCAGTATTAGATAAAAGAGAGAAACCTATTATGCGGCCCGCATTTAAAATGGATCAATATTCTAGTCAAAATTCTACTGAGAAAAGAGATATGTATGATGAAAGGATTGAATCAGAGCTAGATCAATCAATAAAAAGGGCTAAAGAATTATTAGGCAAAAAGTAATGAAATTTCTACTTTACATCTTAATAGGATTATTTGCAATGAATTATGTTTTTGCTGGGGAATTGGTAAATATTTCTATGTATAGAGAATCGTTTTCTAGTGAGGAAACTGTACAAGTAGATCTTGAATTCTATGGTGTTCTTGATGAAGACTTAAGTTATAGTAGTATAAATATTTACAATAATCAAAATAGAAAAATTAATGTTGCACTAAATATTGAGAAGGTTAGTGAAAGTAGATACTATGTTTATTTTGATTTACCTTCTAATTTAGAAAATGGGACTTATAAAATTAAGATTACTGGTGTAAATATATATTACAATTTTGATTTAATAACTCTTAATAAGGAAAAGATTTTTTTTGTAAATAGTTCCAATTCTAGTATATCAATTGATCCAGGGATATTTATAACTAGTTCCAAGTATAACACCTTAAAATTAAAAAATAACCTCCAAAAGAACCAAAATGTTTTTCTTTCTGCAGGTAACCTAACATTGGAAAAAAGTTATATTACCTTGGAAAGTAAAGAAGTTCAAGACATTCAATTTGTAATTACACAAAATCAGGTTAATGATATAATTAATGTGGAATATGGAAACAAAGTTTATAATATACCTGTATTAGTAAGCAACACTAATATAAATTACAATAACTCTAGTTATTCTAATATAAGCAAACCAGAGAATTTGACAAATAATAAAAGCATTAATGCAAAATTCTTTGAGGATTACGACTTAATCAATAAAACTTTATTTGTAAATGAAAGTATTGAGGCCCCTCTTAAATTTATTAATGATGGGCAAATCTCAATAGATCAGATAAAAATATGGGTTAGTGAAGATATTAAACCATTTATTAAAATAAATAAAACAGAATTTGAAAATATAAATGTTAATGAAATAAGATCTTTTTTATTATCAATAAATAAAAATAGGGCTGCAGAAAGCGGAGTTTATAGGGGCGAAATAAAATTAATTTCAAATCAGGAGTTGGATTCTCTGAGTGTAGAATTAAGATTTGACGAAATTACTAAATTACCTGATAATAAAACTCTAAGGGAAGATAAAACTGATAATTTAACTATACTTGACGAAAATGAACCTGACAAAAATAAAACTATGAATTATAAGCCATTATTCATCCTTGCTTTAGTTATTTTGATTCTCATTGTTGCTTTAATTTTGGTTAGAAAAAAAACTAAGTCAAAACAAATTAAGAATTTTTCTTATTATTTGAAGAGGTAGGTTCTAATTTCATTTTTAGGACTTTATTTTCAGCTTGTAAATTCCTAATAACAATATTATACTCATGTAATTTTAACATTAAATCATTAATAAAGCCAGCAAAATCTACTGATCTTTCATTTATATTTTCAGGTTGTATAATTTCAACTGAAGAGGGAAGATAATCAAAACAGAAGTTTAAAACACTTATGAGATCTTTAAACTCCAATTCAAGTTCTGCAAATGTGGAGAACATTTTTTCATATTTCTTTGTTTCAGCTATTGTATAGTTTTGGATTTTAATATAGGGTTTTTCTTTAATATTATCTAAAATCTTGGTTATTGCATCTTTTATGTAATCTTCTGGAAACCCTATAACTTCTATTATTGTTCTAATAATTATCATTTTTTCCTCATGATTAATATAACTGAAATAAATACAGCTACAATTAATAAATAAATGGCATATTCTTTGCTTTTTAACTTTTTTGATTCATAATTTAAACTTTTTTGCGAATTAATTTCCTTTGAAGGGAAATCTGAATTTTGCAAACTGAGTTTCTCTCCTTTAGTAATATTATCATAATTTTCACTTTTAAGCTCTAGTTCTTTCACCTGCATATTAATATTATCTTCTGTGTCTAATCCCATAGCAATTATTTTAATATTTTCTGATGATTTTGTGTTTATGATTATAGGTATTGTTATTGTGTATTTTGTGTCCTTTTCTTTAATTTTTATTTTAGAGATCGGACCTATTCTTTTCTCATCTAATGAGGCAAATATTTCTATTACTTCCTTATTTGTATCTCCTTTATAAATTTCAAGAGAAACCATAATTAAATCTTTTTCTTCAAAAGAATCTACGATTTTAATTGAAGAATTATTTTGTGTCTCAGAAGATTCTAGGTTTTTTTCAAATTCTTTATTATTTTTTTCTCCTGGTGTGGGATCTGTAAGAATTAAACTATTTTCTAACCTTGAAAATGATAAACCTTCTTTTGCATTAGTATAACTAATAAAGTCAATTACTTTTTCATTAGACAACAATTCAATTATTTGCTCGTCTTTATTATTAAGAAAACCAGACTTAGAACCAGTATACACAATTAAATATTCATTTATAATAGTGCTTCCTAATGTGGAATCTTTATTTATTTCAATTTTTTTTCCAGAAGAATCTCTGAGTATCAAACCATTAATATCAATTTTTGGCCCTTTGTTATAGAGTTCAATCCATTCTCCACCAGGTAGCATGGAATCATCTCCAATAGGATTAGGCATTATTTCATTAATTATGATTGTTGGATTTAGATTATTAGTTTGCCCTGAATTATTTTCAATAATTGTGTTATTATTTCCTATTGTTGAATTTTGTGTATTGTTCTCTATATTAATAATTTCTATTTGATTTACTAGGCCTGGCGTTTGAATACATTCTTGCCAGTTTCCTGTTGATTCTGGAAATTTACATAAGGACTTATTGTTATTATTTGCACCTATTTCCGAAGTATATGTAAATGTTTCTATAATACTGCCATTTGAATCTTTTAAAGTTATTTGATCATTATCATTATTTAAGTTATTACCTATAGTAGGGCCAACAGTGTATATAGTAGCATCAATTTGAGTATGATCAAAATTTTCTTCGACAACTAAATAATATGAAGAATTTGACGATTTAACAAGAGTTAGAACATCTAAAGAAGATAAATCTTCAATCGTATAATTTGAAAGATTTATTGGCTCTTGGG
>Ga0209541_10005265_pt1 | contig 22643 bp, 22 predicted proteins | sample RifCSPlowO2_01_FD_184027 | JGI IMG/M metagenome (GOLD analysis project Ga0209541, IMG submission 184027) | Groundwater microbial communities from Rifle, Colorado - Rifle CSP2_plank lowO2_0.1 (SPAdes) (version 2) | ecosystem: Environmental > Aquatic > Deep subsurface > Groundwater | place...
ACGATGAGTAACCGCGGGGGGTTTTTGCTGCCTTTATTAACGGCGAGATGCAATCCTAGTCCATATTTTTTCATTTCTTTTTCCGTAAGCGCTTCAATGCTAACATTGCGATGCCCTTTTATTAATGCCCGTACGTGCTGCTCGATAGCGAGCGCTGTTGCAAGATCGGCGTTCTCGTTAATCAGCGATCTGCTATAGTTAACCCCTTCATTTATGGTTACATACCTGCGAATGTCTTTTGATGTGATCAGCGAGACTGCTTTTTCCACGGTCTTCTTTTCTGACACGTACTTTTCCCATTTGTACAATCCAATCATGATCCCATCTACGGCAGCCCTGATTGTCGGGTCATCCTGGTTATGGAGAACAACTTCGATGGTTGAAAGTTTCTCGAGCTCCGGAGCCTGCAGCGCAGCTTTCACGTGCCCGCGCAACTTCTCAGGAGTGCATTCTGATCCAAGGCCAAACAGAAGTATAATGCCCTTTTGGACAAAGCACGTGAGCACTTGTTTTTCATCTGACGTGAACTGCACTTTTTTCGCAGCATCCAGAATCATTGCCTTGCACTCACGCGGAAGTGCCTGTTTTTCCCATTGCGTTTTCGTAATAAGAATCACGGTAGCTTGCTTCGCAAAACTGGGTTTTTGCTGGGTAACGAGTCTCATGGTGCATTTTCTCCAGCGGTGTTATATAAATGTTGTGAGGAGAGGAAACAGCAAGGTTTTTAAATCCGGCAGCATTTGAAAGGCGCATGGGGAATCACACTCCGAAAGAAGAGGAGAAGGACGTCATTGAATCGGTCATGTATAACTATGCCACGAGCGTTCCTGAGCTTGAAGATGAGAACAAGATGCTCAGGCAGAGCGTGGAGTCACTTAAAAAGGAGCTTGACCGCTTTAGAAAAACTCCATTGCTCGTATGCGAAGTGCGCGACGTCCTCACGGAAGGGGTTCTTGTTCGTCTTCAGAACGGAAATTCGTTCCTTGTAGATGTCTCAAACGACTGTGAGCCTTTGGTGCCCGGCGATCAGGTCTTAGCGGAGCAGAAGAATCTTACAATTCTCAAGAAGATCACGACATCAAGCAAATTCGATGTGGAAAAGTTTGTCATTATTGAGCGCCCCAGCACGACATGGGTTGAAGTCGGGGGTCTCGCGTATCAGATTGAGGAGATCAAAGAAGTTATCGAGCTCCCACTTAAGAAACCTGAGCTGTTCAAGAAAATAGGGATTACTCCCCCAAAAGGAATACTCCTATATGGGCCGCCCGGAACTGGAAAAACTCTGCTCGCCAAGGCTGTCGCAAACTCAACAAAAAGCACGTTCATCGAGATTGCAGGCAGCGAGCTTGTGCAGAAGTTCATTGGCGAGGGCGCGAAGCTTGTCAAAGAGATCTTTGACCTCGCAAAGGCAAAATCGCCAAGCATTATCTTTATTGATGAGCTTGACGCGATTGCCTCCGTTCGCGTAGATGTTGGCACTTCGGGAGAACGTGAAGTCCAGCGCACATTCATGCAGTTGCTTTCTGAGCTTGACGGATTCAAAAACCTCGACAATGTCAAAGTCATCGGATGCACGAACAGAAAGGACATCATCGATCCTGCGGTTTTGCGTCCGGGAAGACTAGATAGGCACATCCATGTTGACAATCCGACAAAAGAGGGAAGAAAAGAAATTTTCAAAATCCATTCTAAATACATGTCCCTCGAGAAAAATGTTGATATTGACCGACTGCTTGACAAGATGGACCTGTTTTCAGGAGCGGAGATTAAGGCGGTATGCACGGAAGCGGGATATTTTGCCATACGCGCGAATCGCTTTAGGATCAAGCATGATGACTTCGCTAAGGCCATTGAGAAAGTACGGAGAGATGAGAAGCTCGAAGGCAGAGATTATATGCAGATGTTTGGGTAAGTAATTTTCTTAATTATCTTTCGGCTGGAACACAGTGGCGTTCCCTTAGGTCTGGCATGGGCTGACCCGTTGAATACAGATTTAAATTGACATATGCATTACCAAGATTAAACTCAAGGCTCTTTTCTTCACGAGCGGGACTCTTAACACCTAAATCCTGTGCATGACGTTGATCATTGATAACAGCCACTTCCGGAACCACCCCGGCGGGCAAAATGCCTTGCTCCTGAAGGTACGCTATGGGGTTTTCATAGATTTTTATAGGAACAGGAATCTCGTAACTTATATCGAGTTTTTCGCCCGCTATGGATAAACTGAGAATGCTTGGGTGTCCGAACATGGCGCGTTCAAGATCTCCCAACAGCGGAAACTGCCTGTGTAAAACTGCCCGCAACATCGCATCCCTTAGAAGCTCTTGAACATTATCTGTCATACCGCGGCAGGTATATTCGGAGTATAAAAAGAAGATGAAGCATATGCTCCGCAGTTACTCACGCTCATCATCGGCTTTCGCCTCTGCGGGTGTTCACGACGTCATCGCATATGCAAAGATACAAAGCGTTCCGGGTTTATAATCCTTCTGTCACACAATGCGGGCGTCAAGACGTACCCTGAAAACCCAGGGTCTTTGCTGGCCACAGCGCACGAGCTTCAGTATCTTATATTTTCGCTTCGCCTGCTTACATGCCGCGGCAAGCTTTGCTTCCGCCTTGTAGAATTCTTCTTCATGAAGGAAATCATAAAAATGAAGCGTTCCGTTCTTTTTCGTTGCCTTTAATGCAACACCAAGGAAAGATTCTCCACCTTTCGGAAGCGGCATGCAGACGCGGTCAAATTTACGCTTGAGTTTGGGAATAACCGCGCGCACATCACCACAATAGAGCCTAACATTCTTCAGTTTGTTCAATTGAATGTTCCTCAACGCAAACGCATGGGCTGCAGGGTTCTTCTCTATGCCCACAATCTCCCTTGCCTTTGAGTTCTTCGCAATGACACAGCAATACGGGGCAATTCCTGAAAACATGACCAATACAGACTCTCCAGGATTGACAAGTTTTGCGATCCTGAGACGATCATTGCTCAAACGAGGAGAGAAGTATGTTTTTTGGATATGGAGTTCTAGACTGATTCCGTTTTCTCTATAGATCGTCGTTTTTCTGCGCTCACCGGCAAGAATTTTGTAGTTTTGCAGACGAAACTCTCCTTTATGGCCGCCCTGTTTTTTGCACACGACTTTTATGTTCTTATGTTTTTGCAAAAGCGCTTGAGCGATGATCTTTTCCTTTTTTAACAGGGCATCCCGGATTTCGATAATAGCAATGTCTCCAACAATGTCGAAGCCTTTGACGAGTTTTGCAAGCTCTTTTGTGGTGAGCCTTTCCTTCAATGCCGCTTTGAGTGTATATTTCATATTTTTAGAAAAACTGGCGCAGGCCAGATTGTTTTTTTTGTTCTCTCAGTTTATCGAGCACTGTATCCACGCGTTCCGATGAGAACTCATGCTCATCCACAAGGATTTTTCGTACGGCATCGGCGTTGATAGGATGCCATTGCAAATGTATCTCTTTTTTTGCGGGCATCGTAACAATTGCTTCGTACACTTCCTTCCAAGAAACCTCATGCTGCCAGTTCACGGATTGAAATAATGATTCATACTTGTTCTCGTATTCCTTTACAAGCTTGAGCGCGTTTTTTGGACCAATGCCTTTTACTCCGCCCGGATTATAGTCAGTGCCAACAAGGATCGCAAGAATGATGAGCTGGTCTTGAGAAATTCCCAGGTCACCTAAAGTTTCCTTAAGATGAATCATCTCAGGCTGGACAGATTCATATACGGGAGAATTTGGGCGCTTCCTCCTGCCGGCAACTGAAAGATTTCGTATAAGTCGCGGAGTGCCGTAGAGGAGACTGTCAAAATCTTGGGAGACAGAAGCGTACACAATGCCTTCGCGCGCCAGAATTGCAGCCTGAGCCTCTCCTTCGCTCGGCGCTTGCACGCAAGGAATTCCAAGCGCCTCAAGCAATCGCTTGCTTTCCTCAATCATTTGCTTTGTCAATACTGCAGTTCGTCCGGCATATTTTTTCATACCCTGAATATCCTGGGCTGCCTCTGCACGCTTAAACTCAGTTGCTGCCCGTATTTTCAGAGAACGCCTGCGCTCCTGCTCCATTTTTTTCAGCTCAGGCGGCTTTCCATCAAAAACGAATGCGAGCTGCAACTCTTCATCAAGAAAATGGGTTGTTCGCGCAAATAAACCTACGAGATGACTCGTGACATTGCCCTTACTGTCAGTAAGCACACTGCCGTCACTTGAGCGGATCGTTGTGAGAAACTGATACAGAAGGTTGTAGGCATCTATCGCGAGCGGCTTGTGAGCGAGGTCCTTACTGCGTATCTCTTGAGACTGAATCAGCTCTTTAATTGCAAGGCCCATACTAGAACGTAGAGGGGGTTATACTTTTAAAATCTTTCTCCAAACGCTCCATAACCTTCTTGCTCATCTTTGCCTTGGAGAGCAATAACACGGGAAGCTTCCTCAACTGACCTTTGGCAAACGCGCTTGTAATCTCGGCATCCCCAAGCGTCTTCTTGGCGTAGCCGATGCACAAATATACAAGCATGCCTACGGGGGTGGGAATTTGAATGATGCACTCCTCCTCCGATTTTTTTTGGGGAGTAATGTACAACACTACCTTGATCTGCTTACCCTCAAAAAAGGACTTCATCTGGCCAAGAAGGCTTGAAGGGGATGCTTCAGGGAGCACTGCGAGGCTCTGCTGGGGAGCCAACTCGGGGGCTGAAACGGGCGCAGATACCTCCACGAGTTTTGGCTTCTGCTCAGGAATACGCTGAATGACCTTTGGTATAGGCGCAGGGATGGGCTTCTGCACCGGCCTCGGTACTGGCCTTGGCTGTGGTTTTGGAATTACGGGAGGAATAGGCTTTTGCGTAAGCGCTTCCCCCATCATGGAAGCTGGTTTAGGCCTTGGGAGAAGACCAAGCCTCTGCTTGATCATGAGCTCTGCATCGTCGTTCGGGAGCAGATACCACTTCCAAAAAATCTCTGTCTGGTTGTTATACGTCACCTCGAGGGGGATGGCAAAATCTTTTATCTTGCGCATAAGAAATTTCATCACGGGGTTGAGCTCTTCCTCACGGGCGATCTTCTGCTGGCTGATGAGCGAGAACGCGGTTTTCTCCTTCGGATCAAGCCGATCCGAGAACTTCTGCAATTGAGCTTCCTGGCCTTCAAGATAATACAATGGAGTTCCTCCGATTTTAAGGTGGCTTACTTTCACTTTCTTCTTCGAGCTCAGCTCAGAAAGAATAGCGGAGGTCATCATGAGGTCTTTATGAATGTCCTTCGCGATCTGCGCGGGAATAATTGGGCCGCGCACTTTCATCATGTCAAGAATCTGCTGGTCAAGCATACCGAGAAGTGGGCAGCGGTGGTTTAAAAGTTTTTATATGACAGACTATCGGTTTATGGCCTGAGCCACTTCACTTCGTAGTACGTCACATCATTCTCCTCATCGACGATGCATATCATCAAACGCTTCTTCGTGGAGTGTGCTACGCGGTTTTTGGCTGAGAAATCATGCCATGTCAGCGTTGAGGATTCCTTTACAGGGTATACTATCCATCGCGCGTGGTCCTCTCCCGGCTTAACGCCGCGATCATACACCCTGAATTCAGCGCCAAACTTTAAGGCGGTTTTAACAATATAGCCGCGGTTGCGGATATCCTTAAACACACAATACCGCGTCCAGAGCTCTTCCTCAAGCTTCTGCGCCTTTTTTAAGAACGACTCAAACGAAAGCTTAGCGTTTCTCGCGTCCACAATATCGAGTTTGCCCTTTTCCAGCAAGTATAATGCCTCAACGAGGGAAAGCTGCACTTTTCCTTCCTCGAGCAAAACGCCATACCTGCTCTGATTAAATAATTCCCGGGCCTCATTCGTGCTTTCGGTTATGACGCGCTCCTTGAAAAAAACGCCAATGACCTTTTTCTTGTCCTTCTTGATATCTTTAGGCTCTTCCGGCTTTTTCGTCATGCCCCATCAGAATGGGGAGGGATTTAAAAAGCTGTGGTTTTGCAAAAGCATTATAAATGAGATCAGCGACTACAACCCCCTATGGAACTCATCTTTCTCGGCACGTCCGCGATGGTGCCTACGGAAACGAGAAATCACACGGCGATGCTGCTGCGCTTTGAAGGAGAGGGAATACTCTTCGACTGCGGGGAAGGAACGCAACGTCAGTTTAAGCAAGCAAAGGTGAGCATTACTACGATAACAAAAATTCTCATCAGCCATTGGCATGGTGACCATGTGTTTGGGCTTCCAGGAGTCATTCAAAGCCTTGGAATGTCGCAGTATCAGGGGCATATTGAGATCTATGGTCCAAAGGGAACAAAACTGCATATGCGCCAGATGTTCCAGGCGTTTGGAATTCAACCGACCATTCCGATTACCATTCATGAAGTCAAGAATGGAGTTATCTTCGAGAATGATACGTTTCTCATCCAGGCTGAAGAGCTTGAGCACAATATCCCGTGTCTCGGGTATGCGTTCATAGAAAAAGACGTGCGAAAGATCAACTTGCAGGCAGCGAAGAAGCATGGAATTCCGGAAGGGCCCTTGATGGGAAAACTCCAGCAGAATAAAAGCATTCATCATGCGGGCAAAGTGATTACGCCCGGGGAGGTCACGTATCTCCGCCCCGGAAAAAAAATTGCGGTGATCCTTGATACGGTGCCATGCAGCGGGGCGTTGAAGCTCGCCCAAGATGCAGATGTTCTCGTGTGCGAAGCTACATACACAAGCGCGCTTGAGGAGAAAGGAGAAGACCGCGGCCACATGACTGCACGACAGGCTGCGCAGCTCGCGCAGCATGCTCATGCCAAAAAACTTATCATCACGCATTTCAGCGCGCGCTACACGAGCTTCGACCAGCTTGAGCAAGACGCTCGCGAGCTCTTTCCAGAAGCCCAATGCGCGTATGATTTCCTCAAAGTGAAGCTCTGATGTCTCATAAATCGAAAGGGATTAACGCGGAACGAGAACTCATTCACCTCTTCTGGGCGCAGGGATGGGCTGCTGTCCGCGTTTCTGGATCTGGATCCATGAAATACCCGAGCCCGGACGTTATCGCGGCAACCCGATTAAGAAGACTTGCCATAGAATGCAAGGCAACCAAAGATGAACACAAGTATATCCCTAAAGCTGACATCGAACAGCTTAAAACATTTGCCGGAATCATTAATGCAGAGCCCTGGATTGCGATCCGCTTCAATGCTTTGCCTTGGTATTTTCTCATGATCGAGGACATGCGAGCAACAGGCCAGAACATGATGGTATCTGTAAGTGATGCCCAGAAGAAAGGGCTGCTATTTGAGGAATTAATCCGACGGTAAGTGTTCTTATTATTGAGTGGGAATACACTTTTAGTGAGGGGGTCATAATTATTTCGAATGGATAAAATAAGCAGATAGATAGATAAAATAGAGAAAATATAGTGATTTGTTCGTTTTTTAGCATGAATAATGGGTTTTTTTGCTTTTTATTCTATTTAATCTCCTAATTTTACTAATAATAAAACCAAAAGATTTATAAATTGGAAGTATCATAGAAGAAGGGGTAAGAGCAAGGGGGTCTATGGTCGCACGCCAGAACTATACGATAGAGGTAGTTGTCCCAAACATGAAGACTTCAGATAAACTCATCGAGGAAGTAATACGCCAGAGCGTCGGTGTAGAGATTGTGCCACTCGTACGCTACCTGCGCAATCGAAAAAACGTATCTGAATTCAAAATTGCGGAGGGCATTAAGCAGGAAGTCAACATCACGAGGAACTGGCTCTATCGATTATACGACCTCAATCTCGTGACATTCATTCGCAAGAAAGACAAGATTAAGGGGTGGTATATCTACTACTGGACGTTTAATCCGGGGCGCGTCAGAGACCTCCAAATTGATCTTCGACGCAAACGACTTGAAAAACTCAAAGACCGTCTAAAGAGAGAACGGGGGAGTGATTTCTTTATATGCGAAAATAAATGCATACGCCTCGACTTTGACCAAGTCACCGAGTACGCCTATAAATGCCCAGAATGCGGAACCCTCATGCACCAAGAAGATAACGCGGAGCATATCCTGAGCATAGAAAAAGAAATCCAAGCGCTTGAAAAAGCGCTGCAGAGTTAACGCTTCTTACTCAATATCTTTTTCTCAATGATAGATTCTTCCCTCAAAATCCTATTCGCCATGCGCTCCAAATGCATTTCCATTCTCGCAACTCTGCGCTCCATGAGCACGAGGACACGTAAGGAATATACAATCGCGGCAAGCACACCAATAATAATACTGAGAATAACCGTTAGCAGCTGTTGATCAGCAAATACCATCCCATTCACCTCTTTTGAAATATGCTTCAAAGAATACGAGAGTTAGAGTATATAAATGTTTTCACTATGCGTATGGGTTGTGTGTCCGCAATCAGCTTTTTCCCTGCTTAAGTCAACGCTAGAAAAAATTGCCCAAAACCATGTATGACTGTATATTCAGGATCCTGTTTTTTGCAGCTCGCCGCCCACGGCGGCGTTATCCTAACGTACCCCGAGGAAACGCGCATAGTTGTTGAGGCCGTCGTAGCCACTGAGACCGTCGTAGCCGAGGTTGCCGAGGAACAGTGGACGGGACATTGGAACATTCCCAAAGCCAAGTTCATGTATCCTGTGATAGCTGCCAAATGAACTCCGGCCCTCTCCACCGCCTTCCTTCTTTCCGAAGAGTATTCCATGCAGAATTTCAACATTTTCAGGAGAACCGCAAACTGAGGCAACGCGGTCATCCATTCTAAATTGGTCAGCATTCAATTCTCCCCTCTCAAAAAGTATTAACTTCCCGGCGCCATGCATGTCTATAACCTCTTTCGTATCTGTTGCAAGGGGTATCAAGCGATAGCCCTCTGGGATCATTAAGGATATTGTATACGGTGCTCCGGCAGCCGGAATATTGCCTGCCCTTAAATCCATAAGATTGTCAACCCTGACAATATTTTTGACATCATAACTTCCTTTGCCAACAGCGGCCCACTCATCATGAGCAATAGGCATAAATGCATACGCTCCACCTGTGGGAATTGCGTCTTCCAGACCTTTTTCTGTAGCCATTGAGCCAACAGAGTGCCATGCCTCATACGAACGTGTATTATCGCGGAAGCCATGACACTCAACGCTTATCGTATCTATCCAGTGATGTCTGACTACAGCACGAACTTCAGGATGATGGCCCATGGCCTGTGTTGCCAGAGGCATGTCTGCAACCTTTAATCCATGCTCCCGTGCTAACTCCTCGGCTTGCTTTCGAGCATCAAGATATCTCAATATATCAGTAACTGCTCCCAGCAATGGAGCGCTTGGATAAATGAGTTCTGGCATGTGTTCACCCTCATAATTATTGGTTTGTTTTTATTTCTTCTGCTGGCTTTTGAACATCTCGTTCAATGATCCAACAAAATACGGTGCGTTGAGCCACACGCCGACATCATAGCTTGCAGGCGTTTTCTTGTCATCAAGAACCATGAGCAAGACTTCTTTATCATCAATCACGCACCATCTTCCAGCAAGCTGGACGTCTCGGACTTCCGCAAACTCAGCAAATTTTGCCTGGGCTTTTTGCGTTTCCTTTCCAAGCGGTGCGCTGACTATGACTTTAACTCCCCGCTGCGCAGCACGCGCAAGCGCGGTTCGCAGCGCGTCTGCCTTGCGCTGCATTCCGAGCGCGGTTGTGTGAATATGAATGGATTGTTTAGCATTCTTAATCATCATTCCGAGATGATCATAGAGGCTGTTTCTGCCTTTAAACGCGCCGGACATGTCTCCGGGCTCAACAAGATCCGCGCCCTGATTATGCAAGAGCAAGAGCTCATCAAGAATCTCAGACTTCTCGAGCTGCTCCATAAGGTTCGTGCGCACATCGGCGTCTTCGCGTATGCGTTGTTTCACTCGCTTTAATACCTCTTCCGGATGCACGGCAAGATATTTTATTGGCTTGCCAAGCTTCATGATTATGAATCCCTTCTTTTCAAGGCTTTCGAGCACATCATAACTGCGAGAGCGAGGAACATTCGCAATATCACTCAACTCTCCTGCTGTAGAAATCCCCCGAGAAAGCAATGCTGTCCACAGCTTTGCTTCATACGAATTGAGACCGAAGTCCCTGAGTTTGTTCAAAAAATGCTTTTGGACGATCATAGTTAAGCCCCCATATGCCATTCCTGGCTGAAGAAGGAAGTGCCGGGGTACTTTATAAATCTTTTCTTTTTTTAACTACTCTTTAATAGTTACATAATGGTTTGGTATTGTTTGGGATATGCGCATTTCAGCAGCAAAGACTTTATAAAGAACATCATTTATAAACATTTATAAAGGGCGGGGGATTTACTAAACTCCAACTCCGTGCGGAGTAGGGGGTATCAGCGTATGGTTAAGAAAAAGGAGAAGCCAGCAGAAAAACGAGATATTGAAATTGTTAATATCGTCGTGAGCACATCGCTTGAGCACGACATTCCTTTAGAAAAGATGGCGGCTACGCTCTCAAATACGGAATATAATCCGGAACAGTTTCCGGGACTTGTCATCAGAATCAAAGAACCCAAGACGTCTGCACTTATCTTCAGCTCAGGAAAGGTCGTATGCACGGGGGCTCGTACCATAGAAAAAGTCCATGAGTCAATCAAGAAAATCATCAAAAGTCTTGAAAAAATTAATATCAAAATCAAGATCGAGCCAAAAATCAATATCCAGAATATTGTCGCTTCTGGCAGTGTTGGTATGGCTCTTAACCTCAACGTGCTTGCTATGAAGCTTGAAAATACAGAGTATGAACCCGAGCAGTTCCCCGGTCTTGTGTATGCGCTCAAGGCCGCAAAGGCGACATTTCTCTTATTCAGCAACGGCAAGGTCGTGTGCACGGGAACAAAATCAGAGCAAGAAGTGTATACCGCATTGGACATGCTCATCGCAAACCTAAAAAAAGTCAATAAGAAATAAGCATTCGCACATCATATATGTGTGCGGATGAGGCGCTCCTGAATGGGTGTTGTATCCGCATACTTTACGGATTCTCCTCCCCCTGGAGCCAAAATTTTTACGGAAAAAGAGCGCATAGCTTTAAGAAGCTGCACAGACAAAGAGCGAAAGTATGCACGCTGAGGACATTATTAGAAAAACGGCAGAATTCTTTGAAGATTCTCTACGTGTCCAGCTTCTTGAAAACATCCGCAAGGGCATGAAACGTGTCGTTATTGATTTTTCCGAGCTTGCACGATTTGATCCTGGCTTTGCAGATGCACTCCTGGACAACCCGGAAGACGTGCTCAAGAACATGCAATACGCCATCGAGCAGTTTCATGACCAAGCGAAGGGTATTGAAGTCCGCTTTACAACCCTGCCCGGTTCTCAGAAGATGATGATTCGAAATATCCGCAGCAGCCATATTCAAAAGCTCATATGGCTGGAGGGTGTAGTCCGCCAAAAGTCCGATGTGCGACCCCAAGTTACCTCAGCCAGGTTTGAATGCCCAAACTGTGGTAACATCATTGGAGTCTTGCAATTGGACAAAAAATTCACGGAGCCAACAAAATGCGGCTGCGGGCGCAAAGGAAAATTTAGGCTGCTCAGCAAGGAGCTGATAGACGCGCAGGGGCTTGTCCTTGAGGAGGCGCCAGAAGACCTGGAGGGAGGAGAACAACCGAAGAGAATCAATGTACTCCTGAAAAACGATCTTGTGAGCCCCATTACTGAGAAACACACAAATCCTGGAACTAAAGTGAAACTCTGCGGCATCATCAAAGAGGTTCCATTAACGGGTCGTGATGGAAGCAAGCTTACCCGGTTTGACTTGATGATTGAAGCAAACCATATTGAGGCCGTGCAGGAAGACTATATCGAAATCGCCATCTCCCTGGAAGAAGAGGAGCAGATAAAACAGCTTGCTCAGGATCCGAGGATTTACCAAAAGCTTGTGAGTAGCATGGCACCCAGCATCTTCGGGTATGACATGGTCAAAGAAGCACTCTTACTGCAATTAGTGGGCGGGGTGCGTAAAGTGCGCAGTGATGGAATGATTACCCGCGGGGATATGCACATCCTTCTCATCGGAGATCCTGGAGCGGGAAAATCACAGCTCCTCAAGCGCATTGCGCAGGTTGCACCAAAAGCGCGTTATGTCTCAGGGAAAGGGGTTTCTGGTGCGGGGCTCACTGCTAGTGTCGTTCGCGATGAGTTCCTTAATGGATGGGCATTGGAAGCGGGAGCTCTCGTCCTTGCCAATCGCGGGATGTGCATGATTGACGAGCTCGACAAGATGACTGATGAAGATAGGAGCGCCATGCATGAAGCGCTTGAACAACAGACCGTAAGCATCAGCAAGGCGAACGTCCAGGCAACATTGCGATGCGAAACAACCGTGCTCGCTGCCGCAAATCCAAAATTTGGACGCTTCGACCCGTTCGATGTCATCAGTAACCAAATTAATCTTCCTCCGGCGCTCATTAACCGCTTTGACCTCATCTTTCCTATCAAAGATTTACCTGACGCAACAAAAGATGAGAAACTCGCGAAACACGTACTCCTCCTCCATCAAAACCCGGACATGGAAACTCCTGAGATTGAGACTCCCCTGCTCAAAAAATATCTCGCGTACGTCAAACGGATGTGCAAGCCCGCGCTTACCGATGGCGCCATTGAAGAAATCAAAAATTATTATGTTGAGATGCGTAATTCGGAATCCCAAACGGACACCGCAATCAAAGCGGTTCCTATCTCTCCAAGACAACTTGAAGCACTCATTCGCCTCAGTGAAGCCGTAGCTAAGCTCCACCTTGGAGATAAGGTCACAAAGAAAGACGCAAAAAAAGCAATCGAACTGCTCAACTACTGCCTTCGCCAAATAGGAGTTGATCCTGAAACGGGAAAAATCGATATCGATCGTATCGCAACAGGCATAAGCGCCAGCCAGCGATCCCATATCCTCAGCATTAAAGAGATTATTGCAGAACTTGAGAACAAGCTCGGGAAGACAATCCCTATTACGGATATCATCCGCGATGCTGCAGAGAAAGGGATTGACGCAACCATCGTTGAAGAGGCGATTGAAAAACTCAAACGCACAGGAGACTTGTTTGAACCAAGGCACGGATTCATTGCGAGGATGTAATGATGGAGCGTCTCGTCGCGTTCAAAGTAACCATTGCTGACATCCTTTCCGCGCGGCCGCTGGGTGAAGACCGTTTCCTCATTGCAGACACGGAAGTGTCAAGGATTAATCTCATAGCGACCGTGATTTCTCAAGAGCATGCCCCTCTCGAAACCCTTTTACTCGATGACGGAACTGGGCAAATCCAAGCGCGATCATTCGATACGGTGCGTGACATTACTCCCGGATCGCTTGTGCTCATCATTGGCCGTCTCAGGTCGTACGGAGCAGAGCGTTACGTCATTATTGAAATCCTCAATGGCCAAATATTGCCGGGTTGGACAGTAGTGCGTAGAAAAGAAAACCCACGCACGATGGGCCATCAGGCCCCCGTGATAGAAGAAAAACCTGAAGTGGTACAGCCTGAAGAAGTTCCCGATCAAGCACGCGAGCTTTTGCAGAGGATCACGGCGCTTGATGATGGCCAAGGGGTTCCCCTGGATATGATCCTTGCTGAGTGCCCCGAGCGACTCGTGCGACAGCTCATGCAGCAGGGCGATATTTTTGAAGTGCGCCCGGGATTTATTAAACGCTTAGAATAATACTGCGACGACAAACACTTCAAGCGCCGCCGCTACCACTAAGAGCACCGTTGCAATAAGAATAAGGTTAACGGAGTCGAGGAGGATCCTCTTGTTTTTTTCAGAGCCGAGCTCGTGGTTAATCATGGCCACCGAAATAATGCCACCCGCGATTCCTGCTATAAAGTATGCCGCGACTTCAGGGATACCGTGGATGGCGTACCGGGCAATCCCTAATGAGGTGATCGCAAAATAATTTGAGGACGTAGAAAGCTGAGAACGAATAAAATTGCCCATCGCTGTTGCGATGATGGACGCGTTCCACGCGAGGATGAATATGGCGCCAACGCCATAGAGAAATGAAAACAGAATGCAAAAAAACATTACTTTAATGTTGTTGAGGAGTACCTTCACAAAAAACAACGACCGCGCGGCAACATCAAGCTGCGCATTCCCTGTGATCTCGTTGTTGATGTTATAAATCGTCTGACTCTGCACTTGAAATAATACTTGAGTAGTTTGCTCCGGCAGGAAAATATACCATCCTGCAAAACACAGCGTCATTCCGGCAAAGAAGTACAGGAGAAAACTCAGCACCCGGCCATGCTCTTTCAATAACGACAGCTCAGCGATGCTGTCGATGCTCTTTCGCTCTTCCCTTCTGATAACATTGTACAAAAGGGGCGTGCATGCCAGCACCGTCAAAAAGATGATGACAAGCGAGCCATGCTGAGGAAAAATCCACAAGCTGAGCAGAATCGCGAGAGACGTATAGAGAACTCCCAACCCCAAAGCGCTCCAGGGATGCTGCTCCGCACCAAATGGATTCACTAATGCCTCAAGGACCATGGACATGCTGGGGTTCGTGAATATTTAAGAGTTTCGCTCGACACGTCTCAACCAGCACGTTTATAAATCAAGAATGATCTCCTTTGGATATGGATTATGCATCGCTGCTCAATCGGGCACGCAAAGGAATGCCGGCATCCGTGCTTGAGCGGGAGCGCTTTGAAGTACCCAAAGTAAGGGGGCATCTCCAGGGGAACAAAACGCTCATCTCAAACTTCCTTCAGATTGCCAGCACAATCAACAGGGAGCCTGAGCATTTGCTTAAGTATGTTCTCAAGGAACTCGCTGCTCCTGGAATGATCCAGCGAGGAATGCTCTTAATCGGAACAAAAGTCCCGGCTTCTCGCATCAACGAGAAAATCCGAAAGTATGTGGAGGAGTTTGTATTGTGTAATGAGTGTGGGAAACCTGACTCAAAAATTATTTCTGAAGGGGGTTTTCTCTACTTGCGGTGCCAGGTATGCGGATCAAAAAGGATCGTCAAGGCAAAAGTGTAGTCGCATATCACTTATTAATTAGGGGACGTGTGCAGGGAGTAGGAATGCGCGCATTCATCCAGCACTGCGCACTAGATCGCAAGATTACGGGCTGGGTTCGCAATACTCCTGATGGGAATGTGGAATGTTTCGCACAGGGAAGCCCGGATGCTTTGACTGTGTTTGCTCGACTTGTGAGCAAGGGATGTGGGTTGAGTCGGGTCGATCACGTGACGATCACTTCAGTTCCCTCGCGTAAAGACCTCATCGATTTTCGCATCTGTTAAGCAAACCACTGCGCGAGGCCCTCTTGGCGCTCCTTATCTCTTCCAAAAACGCTCTGAACTTGACGGTCCAGGATTTCCAAGGTTTGCCGCAAATATGGAGTAACTTGAAACTTATGGACGATTTCAAGAGACGGCGCAAGATACTTTACAACAGATCCTTCTGAAATCGTAAAAATAATTTTGCCTCCACAATGCGTGCACTTCCCCAGAAGCGGCGGCCTCCTAAACTTCTCATTGCAGTTCACACACCGGAACTGCTGCCCGGAAAACTTACGCAGATTCCCCTTGATATCTTTGAGGAAATGTTTCTCAATAACCATGCGCGCTACATCATCTTTGTCCACGGCCCGTATCTTTTCAGCAAGGTCGATCTGGCCTTTGAGCTTATCCTCCATATTGGGAACGGTCTTATACGCAGAGCAGAGCACCCCCCCATTAATTGAATCCGTGGGATGCGTAAATCCATATCCTTCATACTGCTGTTCGGTTCCAACGACGTGGCGCACCTGAGGAATCTTCACTTCCCATGGTGCTTTAAACTCCAAGCATGCGTTGTAAAATTCAAGCGGGTAGTTCCACGCTCGGTCAACATCAAAGATCATGTCGTCTACCTCGGCAGGAACTACACGAGACGTGATGACAAGACATGCGTCCTGTGTTGAGCCTCGGTGCGCGGGGAGATACTCTCTCGAGAAATTGAGCAGCATGTCCATCAACAAGGAAACCGAGGCTTCGTCCCCATCACAGTCGCGACGTGTAGCAGCATGAATTAATGGGTGAGCATAAAATCCTTGCACGTCTGAAAAACCAATGATTCTGCAGAGGATGCCTGCTGAAGTGTGCGGAGCGAGAGCAACAACGAGATGGCCAACAAGGTCATGCGCGTCCTTCGCATGATAATACCTCTCTTGCCCATAAAAATGCTCGAGTAAGTCATCCACAAACTTTGCAACTTTCAGCAATGCAAGGTCCGCACCTTCGTCTAAAGACTCCCTGCAAGCAGGCAAAATGACATCCTGGGGTTTGATCTCGAGGACTTGATCCTCAGATTCAAGGGGTTTGTCTTCAATATCCCTAAGATATCCTAACTCTTTCAGCCGCTCAATCGACGTCTTGATCTCCTTCGGTTTGAAGTGAGTGATGGGAAGCTGGGTCATGTCGTATCTTGTGGTTCCATCCTTATTCACATATACGTCATACTTGGCACGCAAAACCCCTTTCGCGAGCTGCTCCGGAATATGATTTTTATTGGAAGTGCCACGAACGCCCTTAATAAGGTCAGGATAAAGAGTAATCTTCAGGTGTTCGAGCGTCTTTGCAAAAAAGGAGGCAATATCAAATGACTGAGTAACATACGGAACTCCGATACCGTGCTTCTCACACTTCTCCTGCGTCAAGATTCCGCAATAGGGGCACGCCATCCTCTGCTGTGTTCGCTTTCCGCATGATTCACACACGTCAAATATTGCGGTCTTCTGGCATTTTGGGCAAAACCGTGATGGAAATTCTGCGTCCACTTTTCCTGTAGCTAGTGCTGCCTGGAAGCTTCTCATTCTTCCTCCTTGTTCACCAACGGGAAAAAGAACATGCGGGCTGCCCGTGAGTTGGCGCATCTTCGCTTTCTCAGGACGACCCATGCGAGCGCCAATAAACACGCCGGCACGATCCCTTATCTTCACAGGAGACCTCAGTGTAACATACTGGAGGCCATCTGAGGAATTGGACTTCTCGAGATCCCCAAGAGCTTCATCAATAGCAAGTGTCCTTGAGTCAATATTCAGAGATGCCAACATAGCAAGCGCATGATTCTCATCAATAACAATGAATTCTGTGTTCACCAGGGTATGTGGGATACCTGCTTTTTCGAGCATGATCTTTCCCTCAGGAAGTTCACGGACGGGCAGAATCAGCTTCTTCAAAATACCCTGCTCCTCAATCGCCTGGCCCTTTGCAATGAGCTCAAGGAGGGTCTTCACCTCACCCGGGGGTAAGAGTTTCCAGAAATACGTATAGGCAGGATGCAACGGGATTGCTAACGATGTGGAGAGCTGTAACGCTTCCCTGGCAGACGGAAAACTGCTCCACGAATTTTTCATGATGGCTTGGATACTTGTCACAGGAATATCGGTGAGTTCGCTGAGTTTTTCTACATCAATTGTCCCAAAATGATCCACGATCGCCTTCTCCAGCTCCTGAATCCACCACTCGACACAGTATCCTGGGGGAATAAGCTTGTGCGCCCGATTGAAAAAATCACCGTAGTTCACGAGAATGTCTCCCAGATAAATGATTTCCTTAAGTTTTTGGACAACCGCTTTTGCTTCGCTGTATGAATGCAGCTGCATTACCGAACCGTCCTGCAAGAGCACAATCGGCCCTTCAATGCTATCGCACACGTTAAGAGACGTTGCTTTCTCCGGACGCTCAAGTTTGAGCTGCGTGCCAACCGCAACATAACTGTTTAACACGACCATCGTGGCGGGATGAATCGCACAAGAAGAGTATCCTGTTGCCCGCGATCGCCCATATCTCAAGCGAAATCCTCCTGGCCTCATAGGATGCGCAAGAACGGGACGGCCAGCAACGAGATCTTTGATGTATGTGTAATCGGGAAGGATGTCTGTTACTGCGTGCTTTTGCTGCGCCTGCCCAACCTGCTTTTTTGCCTTAATCTGCTGCTGAAGCTCAACAAACTCTTTAAGAAAGCTCCAATGTTCCAATCCAAACTCTTTTCCCCAAATCGATAATTGCTTCCACACCTTTGGAGCCTTTTGTGCTAGTCCCTCACCGATAACGAGGCATATTCCATTGCGGATGATATTGGTTTCTATGCGATCGAGATCCTTATAATTGCTGACATCAAATTTTTCTGAGGGGTCCCCATCAATTTGGATAGGAAGATTGCGCACGAGGAAGCGAATCTCCTCTTCGCTCGGAAGATACTGAAGGTTTGTAACACGCTCATGGTAATCATAGAGTTCTGTGACACTGCGCTCAATCTCTCGTTCCTCTGGATCATACGCGGCATAGCCAAACCGCTGCCTAATGTAATCTGCGATGAGCACGGAAACGGATGCGCCTGTGCCTCCTGCGCTGCGAATAGGCCCTGAAAAATAAACGGCAAAATACTCTTTTCCCTGCCTCGTCTTGCGCAGCTTAATCTGCGTAAGCCCTTCGAGCGGACTAGCCACAGTTCCGAGCGTATGGTATGCGAATCCCACACGAATCCCAACCTCCATCGCCTCGAGCCGATCCTTGAATTTGCAGAATTTCTCCTGGGCAATTTCCTCCGCGATAATCAGTGAAACTCGCCAGTCAAGAACGCCATATTTTTTTTCAAGCTCGGCAATGCGCTTCGAAATACCGGTTCCAATAATCTGCGGGGCAGCTACGGAGACGAGGCCTTCAACACGCTCCGCCATGTTTTTTGCTATGGGAATTGCCACTTTCGGCTCCGGATCAAAGCCCCGTTTCCGCGCACTTGAGGCTAATGTGTAAGCCCTCTTAAGCTGGCCGTCTAGTACATCCATGTACGCTTCCATTTCGGGGGTTGTATCTGCCATGATCAAAACTTCATAAGTTTAACATTGCGCGTCTGAAGGTGGATTACGGGAACGCGCGCCGGCTCGGGAACATGCCCTACTTTGACCTGAAAGGGGGTTGTATCCTGGAAGCAGCTTCCAGAAACAACGGTCACGTTGCGATAGTTCGCGACACTTGAGCGGTGAATGTGCCCCGTCATGAGAAAATCAGGAACGGGATCGATGATGAGGGGATCCCCTGCAACCATGGGGATGTAGGAGACCGACCGGTGTGTTGGGGCGAGATGGCGGCGCTTCAACAAATACTTCATAATAATGTCTGGGCGCTCATAGCCTCCTTGCGCCCGTACGATATCAACATTAGCAACATAAAAATCAAAGCTCGTGCCGTGATAGAGCAGCACGTCAAATCCGGGGAAAACATCACTGGCATGGATGTTCACAAGTGAGGGATTAGAGACCATAAAAACATTAGCCTCGTTGACGAGTTGGGGGAGAAACTCACGCAGGGGGGGCTGCGGCTCTGCAAGGCGCACGGCATCATGATTTCCGGGGCAGATAATCACTGCAATGTGCTTAGGAATTTTTTTAACGTATGAAGCGAACTCCGCATACTGCTCGTAAATGTCCTTTATCGTGAGCTCCTCTTCCTGACCGGGGTAAATGCCAATGCCATCAACCACATCTCCAACAATGAAACAGTACTTCACTTTACGGGCGATCTCCTGCTGTTGCTCATTGCCCACATTCCCGTTCAGCCACTCGAGAAAACGCTCAAATTTTTCTTCAAGAAAGTATTTACTGCCAACATGAATGTCACTCATGCATACTGCATAACAATCATCTGGCGACTTGCGCAATTCCTTTGTTAGGGGAATGTCTGGGAAAATTAGGGAGTTTGCAAACATAAATTTGTCTGCCGAAAACCCCCGGATTCCAATAATATCATCTTCTGTGATTTCCTGTGACGCCTGCTGCAATTCCTGTTGATTCTTGCTGATCATAACTTTGATTTGGCCCGTAGTATCTTCAACCGTGAGCATCGTGCTGCCGCTTTTTGTGACCACTTTTTCAACAACCATTCCAATGATAGAAACCGTTTCGCGCTCGCGCTTGCTCAGCACTCGCTTGATATTCGTGAGGTGCTGGAGCTCCTGGCGCTGCTGCAGCATGCGCTCCAACACGGCGTAGCGCTTATTAAAGTGCTCGATGAAGTGCTGGACTTCCCGCTTGTGGCTTTGCTCTTCATAGCTCGTTATGATTTTTACGGCGTATCTTAAGGAAGGGGGCTGCGAAGGCTTCATTGAGGTGTCGGCATCCGTAAACTCGACTCCTTCATGCTCTCTTGCCTTCGGCGTAGTCTGGGGGGATCGCTCTCGGAGCATCGAGTAGATGGTCTCCGGCGTCGCTGATTCGTCCAACGCATTCAAGAGATCTGGATCTATGAGAATATCACGATCCATGAAAAACTCAATAAGCTCCTGTTTGCTCATCATTTTAGGTTAAGCGCGTCCTCAAGCAAAGACTGCATGCCCTGAAGGGTCGCGTCTGCCGCTGCGAGCGTGATCTCCCGCGTCCTCCCGTACCTTCCTTTGGATATCACTTTCGCGTTAATGATCCCAAGCATGTCCAGCTCGGCAATAACATCTGAAATTCTCCTCTGCGTTAACGGAGCCAGGGAAACCTGACGGCATAATTTTCTGTAGAGATCGTAAATCTCTCCCGTGAACAACGTATCCTTGCGCGTTTGGTATAAGGTGAGAATAGCATATAATGTTGTCTGAAATTGTTTAGGCTGCATGAGCACGGTTTCCTGAATCCAGTCGCGCTCGATCTTTTCTTGGGCCAGGTCAATATGATGCAGCTCAATTTTAACGTGCCCTTTGCGCTCCGCGAGCTCTCCCGCAACCCTCATGAGTTCCAGGGCACGGCGAGCATCCCCATGTTCGCGAGCGGAGAACGCGGCACACTTCTCAATAACACCTTCCCCAATCACGTCCGCAACAAATGCGCGGGATGCGCGCTCACGCAAAATGCTTTGCAATTGCAATGCATTGTATGGGGGGAACACCACTTCCTCCTCGGAAAGCGATGATTTCACACGAGCATCCAGGTGCTCGATAAAGAGCAGATCGTTGCTAATGCCAACAAAAGTTATCTGAGCGTTTTTCAGCTCATCGTTTATTCTTGTGAGGTTATAGAGGATTTCATCGCCAATTTTTTTAACAAGCTGATCTATCTCATCAAGGATAATGACCAAAAGCATTTTTTCTTTGTCAACGTGCGCATAAAAGAGTTTATAGACTTCATCTGTTGGAAGCCCCGTCGGAGGAATCTCAAGATTGCAATCGCGGGCGAGCTGCGCGATGAGCCGGTATTCGGTATCAGCAACGCGTTTGAGCTTGCAGTTGATATACATCATCTTCAAGGGAATGTTGTTTTGCTTAGCGATGTCAAGAATCTGCCTCATGATGTATTTTGTTGTGAGCGTCTTTCCAGTTCCTGTTTTTCCATAAATAAAGAGGTTCGATGGCTTTTCAAATCTCAAACACGGCGCTAATATCTGCGCAACCTGGTGGATCTGCTCATCACGATGCTGGATTGCGTCTGGCGTGTAACTCGATTTGAGGGCGCTTTTATCCATAAATATTGGATTTCTCTTCATGTACTCGCTGAAGAATGTACTAAGCGCCTTCTCATCATGCATGCTTCCTGTCCAGGATTCAACATATTTAAAGATTGTGTTCCTGTGGTGGGGGTGACCCCCCCTTGTTTCATATGGAAGAAAAAATGGAGAAAAGTGTGTAGTTTATGTCTTTTAACTCTGGTTTTGTTAGTTTTAATACCTTTTTATTTTTTACTCATTTCTTATAAATATGTTATATTATGGTTATAGACGTTATTAGTATATAGTATATGATTATTAACTATATTATATACTATATTATATTTATTATTTTCTATATTGAAACTATATACTAATTACTATATACTATTATCTTTATTATAGCGTTTATATTAAATAACGCGGAAAATGAAGATAACTAGCAACAGAAAATCTGTACGGTTCCATAAGAAACGATGGTGTAGGAGGAATTAACAATGGAAAATAAAAAAAGGTTAAGATTTGTCTATTTGGAAGTTGAACATAAGGAGAAACTGCTCCTCCAACTCAGGGGCCTTCCTACGCAAGACATCAAGTATATCCTTCGTATAACAATGCCCACAGACACCCATACGATTTCCACAAATGATACACATGGTTACCCAGCTTCTCATGAAATTATCAGAGAGCCCATAGAGATATGGCACAATCTCTGGCTTTTTCTCTACAAGCCATGCCTCAATCTCCCGTTCCAAGCATTCGGGGCATATTGGGTTTGTTATTGCCTCTTGGCAGGCAATGCACGTTTGCGGCCTCATGGTTGGTCACCTCATAGCTTTCTCTTGGTTCCAACAATGCTGATCAGAAGTCTTGACCACGATTGCCAGAACCAAGGAATCACGCCGGTCCTTAGCAATAAATGGTCGGCACGGTAAAGTCGACTCTCTTTGGAAAACAATTCCAAGAGTCCATATGCGTCGAACTTACCACACATTCCCAAAAAATATCAATATATAAATAGATTTATGTATTCGAGTATATACATCCTGAGTAAAGTCAACTTGATTATGTTTTGTAGTTTTATGATCTTCATTCGGCCTCCTTGGCGGCTTCTCGTCGCTCACGCTCCTCGTCGAACCACCCCGGATGGGGCATCCCCCGGTTCGACCAGCGCCAAGGCCGAATCCACT
>Ga0209541_10005266_pt1 | contig 22642 bp, 16 predicted proteins | sample RifCSPlowO2_01_FD_184027 | JGI IMG/M metagenome (GOLD analysis project Ga0209541, IMG submission 184027) | Groundwater microbial communities from Rifle, Colorado - Rifle CSP2_plank lowO2_0.1 (SPAdes) (version 2) | ecosystem: Environmental > Aquatic > Deep subsurface > Groundwater | place...
CATACATGGCAAGATAATTAAAACTTTTATTTTCTATGCCAAAATGCTTGGTTACAACATATGCTGTGCCTTCTGCCTGGACTTCTTTTTGCGGTTTAGAAAATTCTTTCTTTTCCTTGTGCAAAAGCTCATGCGCTATTTCATGAATCATGGTATTAACCTGCATGTTAATACTTTCCTGATTGCTTATAGCAATGCTTCCGCCTTGACTGTAACCGTATAAACCATTAATGCCAAGATTTTCGAAATTGACTTTAATGTTTTTATCGTTACAGAACGATATAAGGTTCTGTAAAAAGTCGTTATAGTTATCGCCTTTTACAACAATGTCAATTTCCGGTAATGGTTTACCATTAGTTTGAGAGATGTCAAATACATTTACAGGAAAGAATAAAGTTACCTTTTCTTCAACTTCTGTCAATGTATTTTTATCAATCTTAGTAAAGGTACGGATGCTTGGCGCTAAGATTTTAATAGCTCTACTGCCTGACTTTATTTGTCTATCAAGCTGTTTCCATTTATTGAACCCTGCTACTCTTGTAGCTGTAGGCATTCTGAAATGGATAAGCAACTGGTTATGATAGCTATACTGCCAGAACTTAGACATTGTTTCAAGATAATCTTTGAAAAATGCGGATTTTTTGACTGTATCAGTTTCAACAGCCAATTCTTTGAGATTTGTTTCAATCTCTTTGATTAATTGGTTTTGGTGAGACATTATACCTCACCCCCAATATGTGGATTCTCTCCACAGATTTCACAGAAGATTAAACTTCTATGCACTTTAAATTCACAATAATGGTCTTTTCTAAACATTTTATAGCACCTCCATGCTAATTTTTTCTTGAAGGTGTCTTACAGCGGAGAACTCATGATGTTTTAGGCGTAAGCCGACACTTTAGTGGAAAACACAATGCAGTTTGTAGCGTGCCTTAAGAAAGTAAAAATTAGCTGTTTTGGATGGTGCTTTTGTTTAGAAAAGACGTTGTGAGGGTTTTTGAAGGGGGTGAATATTGGGAAATCAGAGGAATTTGCCCAAATCTTTATATAGGTTTATAGATACTTGAAATAGCATGGATTCCAAGAATATTACGTTGAGAGTTAATTCTGAATTATATAGAAAATATAAAGAATTCTGTAAAGAGAAAGGGCTGGCTGATGAGCAGGCAGTTTGAGATTATGATGGAAGAGCAGATGAAAAAAAGAGGTGTTAAGGTTGACTGATGATTTAAGATTTATTACAAATGAAAAAGGGCAAACTCTATTAAACAGATTTAACACATTAACTAAAGGCACTAAATTCTTTGATTGCTTAGTGGGATATTTTTATACAAGTGGATTCCATGCAATGTACAAGTCATTAGAAAAAACTGAAAAAATCAGGATTTTAATAGGCATTAGTACAGATAAAAGCACTTATGATTTAATACAAGATTCTAAAAAAATTGAGATTCAACAAGAATTAGGTTTTTCTAATAAAGAAGCAAAGACTATATTTTCAGATAAAGTAGTTGAAGAATTGAATCATTCAAAAGATTCAAAGGATATAGAAGAAGGCATTTTAAAATTTATAGAATGGTTAAGATCAGGTAAACTGGAAATTAGAGTTTATCCTACTGAAAGAATTCATGCCAAAGTATATATTATGACTTTGGGCGAAGAACAGTTAGATAAAGGTAGAGTAATCACTGGTTCCAGTAATTTTACTCAAGCTGGTTTGAGCGATAATTTAGAGTTTAATGTAGAATTAAAAGACAGTAGAGATTATGATTATGCTCTTACTAAATTTAATGAATTATGGGCTAATTCAGCAGATGTTTCAGACAAATATGTTGAAACTATACAGGATAAAACTTGGCTTAATGATGAAATAACTCCTTATGAATTATTTTTGAAATTTCTTTATGAATTTTTAAAAGAAAAAATACAACTAGACCAAGAAGAAATTCAAAATGCTTACAAGCCTGAAAACTTTATGGAATTAGAATACCAAAAAGATGCGGTCAGAGATGCCAAGATGAAGTTAGAAGAGTTTGGTGGTGTATTTATCTCTGATGTTGTGGGTCTTGGAAAAACATTTATGACCACTATGCTTGTACAACAATTAGAGGGCGGTACTTTAGTTCTTGCACCCCCTATATTATTAGATAAGAATAATCCAGGATCATGGAGAAACGCATTTTATGATTTCGGAGTCAGTAGAGCCGAATTTGAATCTATAGGTAAACTAGATGCGGTTCTAAAAAGAGGCACAGACAGGTATAATACTGTTGTTATTGATGAAGCTCATAGATTTAGGACTGAATCTACACAAATGTATGAAAGTTTATATAAGATATGTAGAGGGAAGAGAGTAATACTTGTTACCGCCACTCCCTTGAATAATACTCCTATTGATATTTTGGCACAGATTAAATTATTTCAAAATGCACATAAATCAACCCTGCCTAATCCTAAAGTTAGGGACTTAGAAAAATATTTCAAAGCTTTACAAAATAAGTTAAAAGGACTTCACAGGCAACAAGACAAAGAGGCATATCTAAAGATAGTAAAAGAAAATGCAGAAGATATAAGAGAAAATGTTCTCCAGTATCTTATGGTAAGAAGAACTAGGACAATAATCGACAAGCACTATAAAAAAGACTTAGAAAAACAAGGGTTGAAATTCCCAGCAGTGCAGGAGCCAAAGCCAGTAATCTATTATTTTTCAGACGAGGTAGACTCTATCTTTAATAAAACGTTAGGATTAGTGGTTAATAAATTTAAATATTCTCGTTATACGCCTTTGCTTTACCTAAAAGAAGAATTGCCTGAGAATCAACAAACCCCGCAAAGGAACATGGGCAAATGGATGAAAATATTGTTATTGAAAAGATTAGAAAGCAGTTTTTATGCGTTCAAAAAATCAATTTCAAGATTTATTTATTCCTACCGAAGATTCTTGGATGAATATGAAAAAGGTTATGTGTGGGTAAGTGAAAAGTACACTTCTAAACTCTTTGAACTATTAGAAGACCAAGAGGTAGATGCAGTAGAGCAGATGATTAATGAAGATAAGGCAAAAAAAATAGAATCGGGTAAATTTAATAACGATTTTATAGTTGACCTAAAATCAGATTTGCAGATTCTCAATGAAATAAATTTAATGTGGGCAGATGTTGATTCTGACCCTAAACTTGATACCTTTATCAAGTTGTTAAAGAAAGACAATAACCTTAAGGACAATAAATTAATAATATTTACAGAATCTAAAGAAACAGGCGAATATCTTGAAGCAAAACTCAATCCATTATTTAACAATAAAGTGTTAGCTTATTCTAGCATATCTTCTGAAGCAACAAGAGATAAAATTATTGATAATTTTGATCCTGCATCCAGAAATAGGAAAGAAGATGTTAGAATACTAGTAACTACTGAAATATTATCAGAAGGTGTAAACCTTAACAAATCAAATGTAGTAATCAACTATGATATTCCTTGGAACCCTATAAGAATGATGCAAAGAGTTGGGCGTATCAACAGAGTAGGTAAAAATTTACCTTTTGATAAAATATTCACATACAACTTTTTCCCTGCTGGACCGATAAATGAACAAATTAGTTTAACAGAAGCAGCAGAAGTTAAAATTCAATCATTTATTGAAATGCTTGGAAATGATGCTAAGCTACTTACTGATGAGGATGTCAAATCGCATGAATTATTTAATAGATTGAATTCAAAAGAAATCCTAATGGGAGAAGACGAAGCAGACGACCCGGAACTAGAATGGCTATTAAAATTGAGAGACATCAGAGATAATAATTCAGAGTTATTTGAAAAAATAAAAAGACTTCCAAAGAAATCAAGAACAGCAAAAAAATCAAAATATGAATCGGGGTTGTTTACATTCTTCAGAAAAGGCAAGTTAAGGAAGTTATATTACAATGGTGGCACATCTATAGAAGAGATTGACTTTGCAAAAGCAGTAGAGTTACTTAATGCAACAGCATCTGAACGAAAATTAAAACTCATTCCTGAGTTTTATACTTTGCTAGAACAAAATAAAAAAGAGTTTGATGAATTTTTTATGATTGAATCCACAACTCAAACGGGTGGAAGTAGGGGACATGAAGGTAAACTTAAAAAGATTTTGAAAGCTTTACTGAAAAAGCCAGAAGGACTAGCAGATGAGGACGAAGACTATCTGAATAAAGTTCTGGGACTTATCCAGGAAGGCTCAATTCCTAAAGAGTCACTTAAGAAAATAAATAATGCAATTAAGAAAGAAGATGTTAATCCATCAAGGATATTAACAAGAATAAAACAAGTAGTGCCAGTGAATTCTGAATTCTTTAAAGAAGCCTATGCTAATTACTCTGGCAACATTGAAGGCCAAAAAGAGGTTATACTCTCGGAGATGTTGATTAAATGAATAAACAGCAGGCGTATTGGTTATTAGATGAAACTTTCAATAAAGATTTTGATATTGTAAGATTGTCAGCATTTTTGAAAGAATTATTCAATACATCTAGCCTTTATGCCACTGATAAAACTATATTCATTCCTAGCGAGTTTAAGGAATATATTCATAGTATAATCAAATTAGGACAATATAAAGATTTAAATAACAAAACAATTGAAATTCTTGCAGTTAAGCTTGCCAACCATTCTTCGCTTGAAAGAGCAAGAACAATGCAGAGGAATTTTATTGCTAAATGGTTAACAAATAATTCTGAAGAGCCAGAGGGTGCTATAGTCGCATTTTATGATGAAACTCCAGACTGGAGATTTTCCTTCGTAAAATTGGAATATAATTTGGTAAAAGACGAAAAAGGCAATCTTAAAGCAAAAAAGGAATTAACTCCTGCAAGAAGATATTCATATTTAGTAGGTGTAAATGAACCTAATTATACATGCAGAAAACAATTTGTAAACTTTATGCTGGATGATGAACATAATCCTACAATAGAAGAGATTGAGAAGGCATTTGGAATTGAAAAAGTTACAAAAGAGTTCTTTGAAAAATATAAAGAGCTTTTCTTAAAATTAAAAGCTTCACTCCTGGAAGTAGTCAAAGATGACCACAATGTAAGAACAGAATTTGAAAGTATAGTAGGAGCTGATGAAGATGACATTGATAAGTTCTGTGTAGAATTTTCTAAAAAATTACTTGGACAGATTGTTTTCCTCTATTTCTTACAAAAAAAAGGGTGGCTTGGAGTAAAAAAAGATGAATCTGGCAGGTTTAAAGTCTGGGGAACAGGACCGAAAGATTTTATGAGAAGATTGTTTGATAAACAATTTGGTGCGTATAATAATTTCTTTAATGATGTGTTGGAACCATTATTCTATAACACATTAGCAGTCAAAAGACCAGACGATTATTCAGATAAATTTAACTGCAAAATTCCATTTTTGAATGGTGGCCTATTCGAACCATTAGATGATTATGATTGGGTTAACACTAACATATATCTATATAATAAAATATTTAAAGATATTTTTGATACATTTGACGAATTTAACTTTACAGTTAAAGAAGACGAACCTCTTGAAAAAGAAGTTGCAGTAGATCCAGAAATGCTTGGAAAAGTATTTGAAAATCTACTAGATGTTACTGACAGAAAATCTAAAGGTGCATTTTATACCCCGAGAGAGATTGTGCATTATATGTGCCAACAATCTTTAATCAATTATCTTGAAACAAATACTAAAATTAAACGAGATGATATTGAGAAGTTTATACAAGAAGGAGATATGTCCATCGATTCTTCAATAAGGGCAAAACTAGAGATTAGAAAAAAAGAATCAAAATTGGTTAAAGGGATTATCGATAATAAAACATTTACAAAAGAAGTTCAAGAAATTATAGAGCAAATGAATTTGCCTACATCTATTAGAACACAAGCAAAGGAAATAGATGCCTTACTAAAGGAAATAAAGGTTGTTGACCCTGCTGTTGGTTCTGGAGCATTTCCAGTAGGGATGATGAATGAAATAGTGAAAGCACGTTCGATATTATCTATATTCTTTGAAAAAGATAGGGGTATATATGAACTAAAAAGAGAGTGTGTTGAAAATTGTTTATATGGAGTAGATATAATGCCTTCTGCTGTAGACATCTGTCAGTTAAGGTTTTGGCTTTCGCTAATAGTTGATGAAGTAGACAAAGATAAAGTAAAACCTCTCCCAAATTTAGATAATAAGATAATGTGCGGAAATTCTCTGCTTGAAGAGTTTGAAGGTGTAAAGTTATTTGATGATTCGTTGTTGGGGATAGAAGTCAAAGATATTCAGCCAGAACTTGATAGGATAAATGAAGAAATTAAAAAATTAAATCTTAAAGCAGGAGAAATAATCTTAGGAAAATCTAAAGGAAGTACTGATGATATTAAAAAAGCAATCAAGAGATTAGAGCGAGAAAAAAACAAATTAACTGAGGTTAAAAAAACAGATACTAATCTTACATTAACTAATTTTGATAAAGTTACAATAGATGAAGCAAAAATAAAACTTAAAAGATTAAAGGCAAAACAAAAAGAATTCTTTAACTCATTTGACAGAGATACAAAAAAAGAGTTGAAGAAAGAAATTGAAAAGCTAGAATGGGAATTAATCCAAGCAACACTAAAACAACAAGGAAACGAAGAAGCACTTGAAAAATTAGATAAAATAATGCAAAGCAAAAGCAAACCATTCTTCTTGTGGAAATTATACTTCGCAGAAGTTTTCCAAAGAGAGAATCCAGGATTTGATGTTGTGATTGGGAATCCTCCTTATGTTCGTCAAGAAATGTTTACAGAAATAAAAGAAAATCTGAAAAGTAAATTTGGAGATTTTTTTAATGGACGAGCAGATTTATACACTTATTTTTATAGACAAGGAGTTAATTTACTTAAAAAAGAAGGAATTTTAGCATTTATTAGTTCAAATAAATTTTTTGTGAGAGGTTATGGAAAAAATTTAAGAAATTACTTAACCTCTGAAATATCATTATTGGAAATAATTAATTTTGGAGAACTTCCAGTTTTTCAAGCAGCAGTCGATTCTGCAATAGTAATAATAAAAAAAGCAAACCATTTATCTAAACAAACAGTTATTGCGGTTCAAATAAAGAAAGAATCAGATATTTTTGATTTAATTAACATAATAAGAAATAAGAAAGTTATAATTGATGTTTCCACTCTTGGTTGTAGTGAATGGGTATTACAATCTTCTGAAAAAATAAGTCTGTTTAATAAATTAAAGAAAGATAGAATAACATTGAAAGAATATTTCAACAATAATCTATTTGCAGGAATAAAAACAGGATTAGATTCTGCTTTTGTTATAAATGAAGAAATTAAAAATTCATTACTAAAAGAAGATCCTCAAAGTAAAGAAGTTATAAAACCTTGGTTGCGAGGTAAAGATGTAAGAAAATGGAAAGCTGAATATATCAATCTTTATGTTATATACATACCACTCAATAAAGTCTCTATCGATAGTTATCCAGCAGTAAAAAATTACTTGACACAATTTAAAAAGCAATTAGAATCAAGAGCAACTTCACAAAAATGGTTTGAAATGCAACAACCACAAGAAAGATTTACTAAATTATTCAATTCTCCTAAATTAATATATCCGGATTGTGCAAAAGAAATGAGAGTTTGTTATGACACAAATAATTCTTATGGAACCATGGCAATGTATTTTATGCCTTATGACCCTTTAATAATGGGTATTTTGAACAGTAAATTATTTGATTGGTATGCAAGAATGACTTTTGCAACATTTGGAGACCCTTGGAAAGGTGGAAGAATTATTTTTAAAACAATGTATATGAGAGAAGTACCTATAGAAAGAAATAATAAATTAATTCAAAGAAAGATTGTTGATTTAGTTGATCAAATTCTTTCAATTACTAAAGATGACGATTATCTGAAAAATCCCGATAAACAAGCTAAAGTTAAGAAGTTAGAAAAAGAGATCGATAATTTAGTTTATGAGTTATATGAATTAACTCCTGAAGAAATTAAGATTGTTGAGGGGTTTTACAATGCCTAAGCAACTCAGAGATTATCCGATTTATATTGCCCCACAAATTCGAGGATATAAGGACAGCACTGGACAACCTATTGTTTTTGATGAAAGAACCAACAGGAGTTTAAATCCAAATAATATAGGTGATAAAGTAATAATTTATGAGCGACAGGTTAGAGAGTGGTTCTTGAATAGAGCTTCAACGTTAGTAAGGGATAATAAAAATGGTTTTATTGTGTTGATGATTTCTATATCATATATTGAGGGTGTTCAGCAGTATATAAATGGACAAACAAGCTATAATAATAGTACCGGGGTTTTTAGAGAAGCAATGAGAAGAATATTTCAATTAAATAAGTCTGATGAGGTTTTAAATGATTTTTATGTACAGGTAAGGTGTGGTTTATTTCATACCGGAATGACTCGAAATAAAGTCATTATTAGCAGAGATTATGAACAAATTATTGATTTTTCAGAATATAATACTATTAAAATTAATCCAAAATTATTTCTTAAAGTAGTGAAAAATGATTTTAATAGATACATTAAACTATTAAAGAATTTAAATAATAATCTTGAAAGAAATAATTTTGATAGTATGTTTAGCAATCTTTAAGCGAAAATGGAAAAAATACAAATTCAACAATTAGGAATTGATGGAAATAGTGTAAAAAGAGAGATAAATAGAAATATTAAGAATCCATTTGATGCGTTCAATGAATATATTTGGAACTCAATTGATGCTGGAGCTAAAAACATTCAGATTAAAATAAAGGCAGATTCGAAATACATTAAAGAATTATCAATCATTGATGATGGTTGCGGAATTGATTACGATGAATTAAATGCCTCTCTTTTTGGTAAATTTAATACCTCTCAGAAAGCTGCGCAAAGGAATAAAAACTTATCTCTTCCGCATGGAGAAAAGGGTTTTGGTAGATTCGCATTTATCAAATTTGCAAATGATGTTAGTTGGGAAACTGTATACAAGGATGGTTCTAATAAATTTCAGTATTCTATAAAAATAAATAAAACGTCTTTAGACAACTATAAATTATCTGTTTTGGAAAAAACAACTAGAACTGTTGGTACTGAAACTATTTTTAATTTTGAATCTATGAAGGAATGTGAAGCATTAACTTCAAATAACAAAGAAGATATTCTGGATAAACTAAAAGAAAGTATTGCTTTAGAGTTTTGTTGGGTTATAGAATTGCTTGATATAAATGTTAAGATAAATAATCAGCCTTTAGATTATGAGTTATATAAGGAGCCTACCGTTAAGGATAAGTTTGAGATTAATCATGAAAAGTTTAAGATTAAATTTATAAAATGGAAGCAACAATTAAAAAATCAATCTTCAAGATATTATTTAATTAATTCAAAAGGAAAAGAAGTTTTTGTAGAAACAACGACATTGAATAATAAAGGCGATGATTTCTATCATTCTATATATGTTAAAAGTATTTATTTCGATAGTTTTCATGTTCTAAAAAATAGAGGGGAAAATACATTTTCTGAATTAATTAAACTAATTGATACTTACTTGAAAAGAAAACGAAAGCCCTACATTGATCAATTTGCAAATAATAAATTTCAAAGATTCGAAAAGGAAAAGATATTGCCTAAATTCAGTAAGTTTGAGGAACAGGTTAAGAAACCTATATTTGAAAAAGCTGTCAAAGAGGTGATTAGTTTTGCGCCATCTTTAGTATCATCAAAAACTAATAATAGTCAGGTTAAAATTTTATTAGAGTTAATTAATCGATTATTAGATGATGATAAATCAAGAGATATATTGTATGATATACTATCGGTTCTTTTAGATAATGAGAATAAAGAATATCTTGAAGAATTAAAAAGATTATTGGATAATTATGGATTAAAAAACATATTAGGTACAATACAGTTAATTGAAAGAAGGAAAGAAACAATTGAAAGATTAATGAAGATGATTTATGATGAAAATAAATATTATTTAGAATCTGATTTACAAAAAGAAATCGAAGAATCTTTCTGGATATTTGGAGAAGAATATAATCTGATGATTGGTGCGGAAGAGGATGATTTTAACAAACTAAGAAAAATATATTGTGAAAATGTTTTAAAATTAAAACCTCAAGAGTACGAAAATGATAAACTTTCAAAAAGGCAGGTAGATTTGTTTATATGTGCACAAACAGAAGAGGGGCGATGTAATAAGCATCTAATCGTAGAAATAAAGAAGCCAAGTCTTAACTTAACTAAAGACCACTATAGACAAATTGAGGATTATAAAGATGAGATTAACAAGATTCCTGAGTTTAACACAGAAGGTAGACATTGTTGGAATTTTATATTATTATATAAAGACATTTCAAAAGTGCATCTGAAACACTTTGAAGAAAAGATTGCAGATAAGTTCACAGGAAAAACAGTAGATTCATCAAAAAATACTCAAATTTTTGTCATTAAGTGGGCAGATTTACTAGAAGAGATAAGATACAGATTAAAATTTGTATTGGAGAAGTTAGATGCTAAAAAGAAGAATCTCATTCCTAAAACTAAAGTTACAAGTCAACTCCATAATTTTGTTGAAAAAACAAAAAAAACTAGCCCTCATTACTGAGGACTTTTTCTAAATATTTAACCGGCTTAATATCCGTAATCACTGTCTTATGTATCACGTACTTCCCGTCTTTACTTTTTGTAAGGTGGGTTTCTAATATTGGTCTGTTTTCAAATTCTTGTTTTGTTTGTGTTTTTTCTTTATTTTCCATTTTGTTTCATCCTCCGTTGAATTTATGTGTTTGAGGTTCTATAACCTCTAATCTTGGTTCAAACTCCTGAGAAATATCACCTCTATTAAGGCACGGGTTTTGAACCTCGAAACCCGTGTTGTCATGAGTTACAAGCTCTGTAGCTAACAAATTAGAACCTTGAGAAAAATAATTCTTTTTCAATATAGCAGTTACTTCTTTTCTAACATAAGTTTTACCTAATTTGGCATATTTCTCCTTATCCTTCCAGTTAATCACAACAAAAAACCAATCTTCTCCATATTTTTTATTAAGAAATTTAACTTTCTTTTCAACTCTTGAGATATGCCTTTTGCCTGTTTCCACTTCAATTGCAACTTCTCTATTATTCCAATTAAAAACAATGTCAGGCTCAATGGTTTCATAAATCTGAACTTTGTCAGTATATTTTGTTACATATTCTTCTATGATTTTAACAACAAAAAAATGTTCTACGCTCTCATTTGAACGCGGTTTCAACAAATACTCTTCCCTACGTCCACCATATAACCCAACAAGAGAACTTAATATATACCCATGATTAATCAACTCAGCAACCTCTTGAGCACTCAACCCAACTTTCTTAAAAATACCTTTACTAAAATCTAACGAAGTTTTCTCAAACTCTGTAATGATATCATTACCTCTATCCAAAATCTCATCTGCATTTGTAGTAATCACAGTATGTTCAGAAGGCGAAGCAACAATTTTAATTTCAGAATGTTCGTTTGATATAATCAATATGCCTTCGCCTGTTGATGCTGTCAACAATTTCTCACGTTCTAAGCTAGACAACCTAAAAGTTTTTTCAACCAGATCAATGATTGAAGGTTTCTGTCGTAATAACAAAGTATATTCTGAATTGTTTAGTAAAGCTTTGCCTGCATCATTTTTCAATAAATCTGCAACATCCTGAGTAATCAACAAAAGCCCTAAATTAAATTTTCTACAAGTCTTGACTATCTTAAAAATATAGCTTTCATCTTCTGTTCTCTGCAACAGAGACCAAGCTTCATCTATAACGAGAACCTTACGCTCAATGTCTTTCTTCATTTTCATGTAAACATAATCTAATACAAGAAACATAATGCAAGGCTTCACCTGATTAGGCATGTCACCAATATTAAAGCAGACAAACCTATTCTGGAAATTTAGGTTTGTCTGGCAGTTAAGAAATTTGAACACGCCTGTAACATACATCTCTATCCTGTTGATTAAGCTTCTGTAAGTCTCCTTTTCTACCTGTGTTGCTGTCTTTGACATTTTATTCAGTTGGTTAAGCAAGTCTCCCATTATGGGTGGTTCTCGTTTCCAAGTCTTCTTATCATTCGTAATCCCTTTTGCGTCGTATATCACAGTCAAGGCTCTGTCTAGCACAGCTTTTTGTATATCAGATGTCTGACCAATCATTACAGGAAATAAATCTAATAGAGTAAGTTTCTTTTCATCAAAATCGTGCCCCATTAAATCTAATGGGTTAATAATTGTGCCAGAACTTCTTGAAATTGTTATTAATTCTCCACCAAATTGCTTTACTAAATCTATATATTCAGACTGCGGGTCAATAACCATAACTTTGGTATTATTCAATAACAACCTTGAAATCATCAACTTTGTAAAATAACTTTTACCGCCACCTGATGAAGCCAACACTAACCCATTCGCGTTATATAGCTTGAATATATCTTTAATTATCGGTATATTGTTTTTGTTTAAACCAAACCAAATACCACTTTCGTCAACTTGCAGAAATTGTGAAGTGAACGGAAAAAATGCAGATAGAGGTTTTGTTGTTACATTTCTTTTAATTTTTAGTTCATCAACGCCTAAAGGTATTGCTGATTTTATTCCTTTGTGCATTTCGTAAGTTGGTATAGAAGGTATCATCATCAACGAGTTAAGCTCAGATTCTACTTTCTTTGATAACAGGTTAAGTTCTTCTATAGTTTTACCTTTACAGGTTATGTATAAAGAAACATTAAACAGCTTCTCGTTACCTTTTTGTAATTGTTCCAGAACATTTTTTGTGTCTTGATATTTGATTTCTAATACTGGATTAATCTCGCCTTTGTTTTCCATAGTCCACAAATCGCCCCTTTGTTTCTGTAATTCTTTATTCAAGTTCAGCATCATTGTTTCTATCGGGTAAGGTTCAATGTGTATAGCTAAATCAAAATCTCCGTTAAGTGTAACTATTTTGTCAAGAAAACCTTCTTCTACAGCTCTAGGATAACCCTTAACTGCAATTGTTCTGGCTATTTTGTTGCCTATCTGTATCTCATTTGCATGATTAATTATTTGTTTAGGCGCAACACTGCAATGCAGATAATCCTCTTGATTGATAGGCTTATCTTCATCGCTGTATATATCGTTAAAAAATGAGCTTAAACATTGCGTTAATTCTTCATTCTTAAGTGTTTTAAATTTTAGGTTCATATTGGTAAGAAGTTTTTCGCATACACTGGTCTGTATGCTAAGATTTTCTTTTTCAGGTATTACCAAATAGAATGAACGGTTAAGTAAACTGTTTGTTGTGATTATGCTGTGCAGGTATTCTTTATAATTATTAAACAATTCTACATATTTTTCTGCTCTTTTTTCTAAACATTGCAGATAATAATCAAGGTTTAAAGAGTCTGTTGCTATTACTATCTGTATAGGAAAATCAAAGCTGTTTAACAGTTTCTGAAATTGGACTATTATCAGGTCTTTTTCTTTTTGGTTCTTTATTGAGAAATTTATTGGTTCAACCTTTATGATTGATAAACGTTTATTTTTTAGGTGTAATACATCATCTTCTACTTTTTCTAGATTAAAAAATTCTTTCATTTTTTTATCTTCAAGTTTAAACTCTTTGTAAGAACGCCATTTCCACCAGTTCCAGAACTTTTTAGGTAGGTCTGTAAACATGAATACACAGGCTAAACTTGATGGCAACAGAGCTATCGCTACACGATAGGCAATTCCAATAGGTAATTTAAACAGAATGCCTATCACTATCGGAGAGAATAGCAGTGCGTAAAACATTTGTTTGAATGTTAGGTTGAACACTATTCTCTCCTGATATTCAAGTTGTTGAGGAATTTCGTAGGTCATGAGTGAGAGAATGGATTAGCCAACAGGGTACTTCAAGTTAAGTGCCAAAGCTTAGACGGAGCAAACTCTTTCTTTAGTCTATATTTCCATCATTGGAACCTAAGACCCTCAACTTGACTATACCAGCCAACAGTAAGCTTTATATACTACTTATATACTGAAAGAGATAGGTTAGATTATATAATTAAGGTAAAAATGGCATATGCGACAATAGATGGGAAGGAATGGGTAAGATACTACAGAGATACTGAGTCTATGGAACAAATTCTTAAAGGTAGAGTTGATGTTAATAACCCTGAATATACCGCAGCAGATTGGATTTCTGGGCAAGAAATAAGAATATCGGCTATGCCTGGTATTGATAAAAAAGCTGTCAATGTTGTTAAACAAGGGATTGAAGATCTCATAAATGAGCTTCATTTGGATATTGATGTTACCATACATGAAGCAGATAGGACAGTAACTGATCCGGTAAAAGCATGTACCTTGCCAACAGGCATAGACTATGAAAAATTAGCTTTGATGTACGCCATTGAACCATATAGAAAACAAAAACAACATGCAGATGTAGTCTTAACTAATCAGTCCTTTGTAGATGATAAAGTATCATGGGCAGATTCAAGATTTCATACAGGGACTGCAATCTTTGCATTATCTGGAAATAGGCAACACAATTATTTATTTTTAAGAAAATTAGCAAAACACGAAGCAGGACATTTGCTAGGATATCGCAGACATCATGATGATTTTGAGGTGCCTGATTTAGATAGCAATAGTTGTGTAATGGATCCAAGTGTTCCAACAGATTATAATTGTGATAAATGTTTTAATGCGATGTATGCGTTTTGGCAAGGTCTAGAAGAGATTACTGGAAAAAGATTTATTAAAAATAGTTCTCCTTATGGAATTAATAAATAAATTCATAAATCATCGGGGCACGTTACACCCCACCTTACATTAACCAAAGTTGTCGCCTTTGGCTAAACTAAATATTTACCGGCTTTCATTATATTTCTGCCAACATCGGAATTAATTACTGAAAATGCAGCTTTGATGATAGCAAAAATTATCAGACAAAGCATAAGCAGATCTATCGCAAGAAACGCAGTAGTTGCTATGATTAAGTTATACTGCTGAAATATTGAAATCTGCATCAACGCAGAAGCGCCAAACAAAATAACTGCATCAAAAAAGGTTACAAATATAATTACAGCCAAAACATTCAAAATCATTTTACCATACGCTTGCAATGGCGGAATAAAATAGAAGAATATGGCAAAAGGAAAGAATACAACCCCCACCGAAACAAATAAATATCTTAACGCCAACAAAAATATTGTAACTATTAGGGCAGATATGTAAGGAAGCAATAAACTTAACTGCAATCCAATACTAGAAAAACTATTACCTGTTACATAAAAGAAATTGTTAGGTATTAATTCAAGAACACCTACAGTCATTAAAGAACCTAATTCTATAACAAGATTGTAAACAAAAAAGCTTGATTGGATAAATATTATCATTAAGATTATGTTGCTTAACCACCGTTTTGCATTTTCACGTTTAGTAGAATCATAGCCAGATATTAAAAAGTTAAACCCTGCAAATAACAAAAACAATCCATAAAATAATGAGATTATATAGATTATAATAATCCAAAAGCTTTGAAATATATTAACATTAACAGGCTCAATTAAAAATGTTTTAACAATATACATTAATGGCTCTAACGTACTATTCAATATTGCAGTAATAAAATCAAAAAACGCTTCTGGCAAGCATGAAGATAGGTTAGTTAAACCACAGCTCATGCTAATACACCCCAATATCTTTTTAGTAATGCAACAATCACATAGTTAATAGTGATAAATATGCCTAAAGGGAATAACAAATAGAAAGAAGAGTTGTCTTTAACGTGAAAAACAGCCTCATAGATTCTACCATCGTGTTCTATGGAAATTTTGTTGTAGGGGTAGATTGCTTTTATATCTATACCCCCACTTACCACATATGTCTCACTCCCATACGTTAGGAGGTGGGTGTTAAGGGGGGAGTGTACACTAACTCTTATCATCTCATTATTGTTGTAGACCAATTTGTCTGTTGTTAGTTTTATATTTTCTATTATTTTTGTTGGGGTATTGTATGTGGGTAAATCATACGTTTCCCCCATTGCATCGTAAAGATATTCTTTATTGTTATGAGTTAAGCCAGAGCCTTGTATTTCTAGGCACAGACCTTCGTAATCCGATAAAGTGCAGTTCATAGCTGACGCTGGCAAGACTAATACTAAAAACAAAAAGAAGGCAAAAAATGCCTTCATACTAGCAACCCCACAATTAATGGTGCAGCCCAAATTATTATCAAACCGATAATAACATAACCTGCGATATTCTTTGCTTGATCTCTTTTCTTAGGGTCAGAGCCTGACGTCATGTAAGCAATCCCTGAATATGCTAAAAAGATTACAGCTATGACGCTAGCGATATACTTGATAAAATTGTATATCATCATTACAGGTTCTAATATCTCATCAAACTTAGCCCTATCTGATGAACTCAATGCGCTATTAGTCGGGGCACTAACTGCTAATGCTATCGGCGTTATGCTAATCAGCAACAGCATAATTACCAATATTGGTTTCAGATTCATGGTCTCGACCTCCGTATTTTTAATCAACATCATGTATAACAACTCCAAAATTTTCTTTGAATACGTTGTCAAAGCAAGGTACTATCTCAATATTTTTACTTTCAATTAGTATTGGCTCTTTGATTAGTTTACTCTCTTTTTTAGGTCTAGAGATTGCAAGTGTTACAATTAAGTAAAGCAAGACTGCGATGATACCTACTGATAAAACAAAAAGCAAGTTAGCTCTTTGACTGGTCTCATACCAGTACACTAGACTCATGGGGGTGTATAGACACCAGAATGTAAGTACAGCAATTATATCATGGTGTAGTTTCATTGCTTGCCTCCTTACGAAATATTTGTAACGCTATTTCTTTGTCTTCTGGATGTTTTCGGTAAAACAAATCCAGCAATTTATCACACTCTTTACACACATCACTTTTGTTTTTGAGGTTTTTACCGCACACAATACATTTCATGTAAACATCACCGATACTCTTACTGTCGAGAAAAAGATATAAAGCACTAATTGAACAAGTATGCACATAATTATGTACATAAAAATTCAATAACTTGTTTTTATAGATTTTTAACTAATTAGATAGTATGCGACAACACTATGTGATTAAATGTTATGTAAGTAAAGAAGAATTGGAGAGGATTAAACAGATTGCTAAGGAGAAGGGGTTTAGTTCTTTGTCGTGTTATTTAAGGGTGGTGGGGTTGAATACTGAATAAATGAGTAAAGTTTATAACTGAAACATTTTTACAGGCCATTATGGAAAATTCTAATATTTTACTTCAATTTTATAGTTTTCATGATTGCGAAAAAACTCCCAAAAAGGTTCATTGTATAAAATATATAGAAGACACTCCTGATATAAAATATCCATGTTTGATTCTGATGCGATATAATAATTGGAATGATTATAGTTACTTTACTCATTTTGAAACTTTTTATGTCGCAAGTAAAGATGCTGATATCGCCTGCTTGGAAACTGTAAAAATAATTCAGACTCATATGAAAACCAAGAGCACTATCTTACCTGATAATTTTAATTCATTACCTAAAGATGTCTTTTTCTCAAGGGGGACACTTAAATTTTATGATGAACTGCAAGCTTTAGGTGCAATAAAGAACCAAATTTTATCAGCCTTGAATGATATTCATTACCATGGATACAATAAAGATGATATTTCCAAAGCGAATGATAAGAAATTATTAGACGCTTATGAAGTTTCCTTGTTTAGAGATAATTTTTATGAATTAAGTTCATCCTCGGAATATTCAAAAGACTCACTGGGGATGCTTGATAAAATAGGGGGCTGTTTAACTTCTAGTAACAAACTTGATGACGCTGATCAGCAAGTTATAATGAAATTACTTTACGGCTCCATTATTACTGTTCTAGAATCCTATTTAGGTGACGCTTTCAAGTACCATGTAGTTAACAATAAGAACTACTTCTATTCATTCCTGAAAAATTATGATTTTCCAAAAGGAGATAAGAAGTATAAATTAAAGGAACTAGGTTTACATGGAAATAAGATTGGAGAATTTATTGAGACTAAAGTCAAGGAGATGATGAATAATATTATTTTTCATAAAGTTCCACTAGTCATTGAGCTATATAGCGATATTCTGAATATAAATCTACCAATGACATTAATTGATTTTCAAGAAGCAATACAAAGAAGGCACGACATATTTCACCGTAACGGCAAAAATGTTGCAGGAGTTGATCTAGTTATAGAGTATTATGAGATTCTGAAGATAATATCTGACGTAAAAAGATTTATTAGTGAGACGGAATGCATACTGAAAGCACAGTTAGAGTAGTCCAAAATCTTGTAATCTGGAAGAGCCTCAAGCCCCCACCTCCCTCAACTTCTGCACTAGCATCTTAACCACATCAGGATTCTTAATTAGCTTTTCCATTAAATCATCTTGTTCAGACAATCTTCTTTCAGCCTCTTCTTGCCTTGTTTGTAACTCCATTGCTTCTACAATATCCAAGATTCCTGCACACTTACAACAGTACTTACTATCATAGTTGTTTATTGTATCACAGCGTGGGCATTTCTTAGGCCTGAGTTGTACTTCTTCATCCTTCTTTTCTTCTTGTTTTATGCCATTTAACGATAGTATAGCACTATCTATTTCCTTACCTGAAAGGTGAACGTAAGTTGATGGCATGTTAGAACCCTGTACCCAGCCAAAATACATATTCATTTGAAACTCAGTTAAATGATTCGCCAAATACGTTGCTCTCGAATGCCTGAACAAGTGTGGATAACATCTCTTGTTAATTCCTGCAATCTTGAAGTATTGCTTCAACCGGATACTTACATTTCTGTATTTTACTGCTTCCTTTGTATTAACACTCCCAATATTAATCCATAATGGACTGGACTTGTCATCCTTAGTTGGATGCATATCTAACCATCTCATTAAGTATTGTGTTGAAGATACCAATCTAAGTTTCCTAGAACCAGTTTTACCCTGTACTGTAATCAGAACACCATATTTATCTACTGAAACATTGTTTAATCTTAGTGAGCAAAGTTCACCAATCCTACAACCAGATTCCCATAGCATTGAAAGTAATGCCTTATCTCTTGGCAGATCAATAACTTCAAGAACCTTTTTGACATCTTCTTCGCTTATTAATTCGCCTTGTCCCGGCAATCTTCTTTCAGAAAGTTTCATCCTTACACTAATCCATTTTACTTCAGGCGGATAATCATCACCCTTTTTGAGCCATTTGTAAAAACTCTTAATCATTACTTTAAACGATTGCTTAGTCCATGCAGTATAGGACTCACTCATCTGTATTTTAGTAACTACAGGTGCCATGTCTTTTTTTGTTACTTTATCAAAATCTTTGTTAAGCCATTCTGCCCATTTACGTAATGTGTAAATGTATTTTGCAATTCTTCCCATTGAGAGACCATCAGCGGCACAATGGTCAACAAAACCTCTAATATGGGTTTTGTTTTTCTTGCTTATACTAGAACTATCCATTCTTTTGAGAGCTAGTTCAGCTCTATGCGTGTACCCATGTATATCAATTTTCATCTTAACCTCCGTTAAGACACAGAAATATAAAAGTCCTCAGACCCATGATGGGCCTAAGGTCAGACGTTGAAGTCTAGGTACTAACGTCGCGACTGGGAATTTCATCGACTAAAAATAACACGGTTGGAAGTATGGTGGGCTAAATTTTGTTTTGCCCGCCTTGTTTTTCCCGGGTTTTTCTTAAAAAGCCGTTTTGAACCCAGATATCCAAAGGAAACAGGATATTTGTGTGATAATGTAGGTTTCTAAAGCACTACAAAAGTACTTAGCAATCCTGCGCAATACCAGATTATGCGATCGCGACGTAATTTTTTTGATTATTCGAGCGATAGCGACCGGACGCTAGTCCGAGGATGCGATCGCGACGTGATAATAAAACGTTGGACACGCGCCTTTTCAAGATAGACTTGAATAAAGGCCGCGTGTTTGAAATAATGCAGAACCTAATCCTTTTTAAACATTTCTATCCAAAGTTTTATAAATTAGCCAGAATTAACCTAAATAACGTTCTGCCATTTCTAGCGGGGTAGGGCAGTCAGGAGTGCCCGGGGGGCTCATATAGCTTACTTGCATCCGTATTCTCGGATCGAGTTCGAGAAACCCCCAGGTCGGAGGTTCAAATCCTCCCCCCGCTATTATTTAATCAATTCAATTAAGGGCTAGCTATGTTAATCCATTCGTGTTTTTCCCAGATTTTTTTTAAAAAGCTGGTGATGACCCTCCCCTCGCTATTATTTTCCTAACTTTTATATACAACCGAATTCTTTATTAGTATATGAATGAAGAAAAAATCATAACAATGCTTGCCAAAGATGACGAAATTACTTGGCAGGCAATTATTAAAGAGTTAGTCCGTTCAGAACAGATGGATCCTTGGGATATCAACGTTTCAATTCTTTCAAAAAAATATATTGACATGATTAAAAAGATGAAAGACTGTGATTTAAGAATTTCCGGCAAGGTACTCCTGGCTGCTACAATGATGCTTAAAATAAAATCTAGCCGTTTAATTGGCGAAGATTTAGACAAATTGGATAGTATGTTTGCTTATACGCAAGAACCCGATTATGATTTAGATTTCTTCTCAGACTTTGGCAATATTTACGACAAACCACAAAAAGAAAAAGAACATTTCAAGCTTATACCTAGAACTCCACAGCCTAGGAAAAGAAAAGTTTCTATCTTCGATTTAATGAATGCATTGCAGAAAGCGATGGAAGTTAAAAAACGCAGGGTATTTAGAGACATCCCTGATGAGATAAAAATGCATATGCCTCAAAAAAAGAAAGATATCTCAAACATTATCAGAGAAGTTTTTGATAAAGTAAAAATATTTTTCTTATCTGGCAACAAAAAGATGACGTTCACTCAGTTGCTGCCTGATGAAGCAAATAAAGAGGACAAAGTTTATACATTCATACCCTTACTTCATCTAAGCAATCAACGAAAAATAGACCTTGAACAAAAAGATCATTTTGGCGAAATACACATACAATTTCCAAAAAAAACTTAAAAATTGACTTAAAAAAAATGTCAATCTAAACCAGACACTTCCAGTGAAAAACGAGATTCTAATTAAATTAAATATAATATAAACGTAACCTTTAAAAATAACCATTCGATTTACTTCTTTATGGAAATCAACCTAAATAAAAACGAAATAAGTTTACTAAAAAGTTTATTAAAAAAAGAATATGCTGATTTTAGAGAAAACGAAGAAGATTTAAGTCTTACAAGGCCGCATATTGTAGAGTTAGGGCTTGAAGAAAAATATAAAGAGTTTTTAGAAAGCCTAATTCAGAAACTGCAGTAAGGGTAAATTAATATGAAACCTAGCCCAAAAGATAAACTTAATCAAAAAGATCAAGAAAAATACTTACAATTACAAATGATGAGCCAGCAAATTAAGGCTACTCAGGAACAATTAATTAGCCTGGATAAACAAGAACAACAATTAATTGATACTTTGGAAACACTTGAAGTTTTTAAACAATCACAAATAAACTCCGAAATTTTAACGCCTGTTGCTACGGGTATTTTTGCTAAAGCAGAACTAAAAAATAATACAAATTTAATAGTGAATGTTGGCGCAAATACTGCGGTAGAAATGAACATTGAACATACTAAAGAATTAATCTTTACACAAATTGAAGAAGTTAAAAAAGTTCATGAACAATTATCAGGAGATTTACAAAAATTAGGAACGGAAGCGCACAAACTGGAGCACGAGGTACATGGTACTGAGTGCCATCACTAAAAATGTTTGGATTTCTTAAAGAAAAATTAAAGAGCGCAGTATCAATTTTTACTAAAAAGATAGATGAAACTATTAAAGAAATAGAACCGGTTAAAGAAACAAAAAAGAAAAATATAGAAAAACCCGTTGAAAAAATTAACAAAACAATAGAAAAAACTCCCGAAACAGAACAACCTGTTCGGAAAGAATCTAACAAAATAAACAAACCTGTTCAAGAAACAATTAAAGAAAAAGTTAATGAAAAATTAAAAAGCATTGCTGAAGAAAAAAGAATCAGCCCTGATAAAGAACCTGAGACCTCACAGCAACTAACTGAACAACCCGCCCAAATAATTCCCGAAAAAAAAAGTTTTTTTGCAAAAATAAAAGAAAAGATAACTTATAAAAAATTAGATGATAACCAATTTGAAAGTTTATTCTGGGACCTAGAACTGGCGCTTTTAGAAAACAATGTTGCATTTGAAGTTATTGAGAAAATTAAAGAAGATTTAAAAATCAATCTAGTTAACCAACCTATTAAAAGAAACCATATTGAAGAAACAATTCTTAATTCTTTAAAAACCAGTTTGGAAGACGTTTTACAAATCCCAAAGTTCGATATCATAAAAGAAATTAAAAATTCATCTAAACCCTATATCATATGTTTCTTTGGAATAAACGGTTCGGGTAAAACAACCAGCATTGCAAAATTTGCATACCTTTTAAGAAAAAATAATTTTTCCGTAGTCCTTGCTGCTGCAGACACATTCAGAGCTGCCGCAATTGACCAATTAGAAGAGCATGCAAATAACTTAACAATTA